>JAABVA010001157.1_pt1 | contig 29019 bp, 38 predicted proteins | sample 5560331 | NCBI WGS metagenome assembly JAABVA01 (sample SAMN12812661, study PRJNA571458) | rock metagenome | isolation source: Antarctica rocks | place: Antarctica: Victoria Land, Mt New Zealand sud | collected 2016-01-07 | reverse complement strand
TCGTCGATCAACTCCGGGTCCAGGGCGATGAAGAGGGCGACCGGCCGCCCGGCGCCGCGACCGAGGCGCGTCAGGTCAATCTCGTGCGCGCTCGTTGTCGCCTGGATCATGGGTTCGGAGAGTAGCACTCTAGTTTTCGCTCACAGCATGGCAGCAAGGGAACGCCTTTGGTAGAGTGCGGGTGCTAAGACCGTCCGATCCAAAGGAGTTCCCTGATGCCCTCCGCAGTCTATCGTATGATGACCCTCCTGTGCAGCCTCGTCGTGACGCTGCCGATCGGCACAAACCTGGGGCTGTTGCACCTGCTGTGGATGCTGGTGAGCGGGCAGTTGCTCGGCACGCGGGGGGCGGTGATCCCCGGCTTGAGTGCGTGCGGTCTGTCGGACCGAGCGGTGCGGCGCGCGTGGGCGGCGCTGGGGCAGGGCGACTGGGCGTGCGACCACCTGTTGGCCCGCTGGCGCGCCCTGGTCGTCGCGGAGGGGCGCTGGCAGCCGCACACGCACGGGGGCTATCACCCGGTGGCGGTGGACGTGACCGCGTTCTGGCGACCGCGGCTGCAGGACTGCCCGACCGTGCACTATCACGCCGAAGCCGGCCGGGCGTTGCCGGCCATCCCGCTGGGCCTGATCGCGCGCGTGGGGAGCGTGGGGGGCCAGCGCCTGGCGCTGCCGCTGGCCATGGTGCGGGCGGCGGTGGCGGACCCGCGCCCCGGCACCCAGGAGCGCCTGCTGGTCCGTGCGGCGGTGGCGCAGTGTGGAGCGGATGACGCCGTGGTGCTGGATGCGGGCTTTGGGCTGGCGCTGCTGCAGGAGGAGGGGGCGACCCGCTACGTGGTGCGCTGTGCTAAGAACAGCGTCTTTCGCCGCGCCACCCCGCCGCCCTATGGCGGGCGCGGACGCCGCGCCACGCGCGGAGAGATCGTGCGCCCGCTGCCGCGGACCTATAAAGGGCGGGCCATCCCCGCCACGCCGCCGGATCGCACCGCGACGTGGGAGGAGGACGGGGTGACGCTGCGCGCGGAGGTCTGGACCGCCCTGGTGCGCACGACGGCTGCGGCGGAGGCGGAGGCGAAGGCGACAGATCCTACCTTCACCGTGATCGCCGTCTATGACCCGCGCTACCGCGAGCCGTTGCTCCTGGCCTCGCCGCTCCCCGTCACCGCCCGTGTGCTGCACGAGCTCTACCACGACCGCTGGCCTGTGGAACAGCTCCCGTTGGCCGCCAAACAGATGCTTGGCGCTGCCCGCGCGTTCGTTCACGCGCCGGAGACCTGCCAGCGCCTGCCCGAACTCGCCCTCCTCGCCGGGGCCATCCTATCGTACGTCGCGGCCACCGCCCCGGCCATCCCAACCGGCTTCTGGGACCGCCGCCCCCAGCCCACGCCCGGTCGCCTCCGGCGCGCCCTCACGCACACGCTCTTTCCGCATGACTTCCCACTTCCGGCCCGTATTCGCACAAAAAAGGTCCGCACCGACCATCTACCCACCGGCTTCTGGGGCCAACGGCGGCGGCATGCGGCCCCAGAAGCCGCTGCTCCGCTTGACCTAGCCGCCTGATGCAGCGGAAACTAGAGAATGTGCGATTCACACTTTGAATCGGGTTGCCCTGTAAGGTGAGCATCTCTGTTCAAGCAACTAACCAGCGATGGGGTGATACCATAGGCGTGGGAGGGGCACATGACCACGACACCCCAGGACAAAGCCACGCTAGACGCTATCACCAGGGAGATCGCCGCGCAGCTCGGTGAGACCGAGGAGGATCCAATCCGGCAGATCAAGCGGGCCGTCCGTATCCTTGGCGAGCACCGGGTGCGTACCGTCGTCGCGCGGGCACTTGACATTGAGGCCGCTGGCGGCCTGATGCGCGCCGATGGCAGCCAGAACCGCTCGTTAGGGGGCGTGTTCTTCATCCTCATGCGTGACGACGTGGGGCGAAAGGACTTCTACCGGATCTTTAAGGGTGGACACCACCAGCGGCCGGGTACGACAGGCACGCCCACGCGCCCGGTGCCGGCGCCGTTCGACTGGGCGACGTTTGGCGCGTGCGCGGCCCAGGCGATGAGTGAGCCAGGGGAGGCGACGACGGTGAAGCTAACGGTGATCGGACGGCCCGGCAAGATCGTGGAGCGCGGCGACGTCGCGTTCGTGGCCCTGCGTTCGGAGAAAGTACCTAATGAAGCAGTGGCGGAAGGTCGCCGAAGCCCTTGCCGAGGACCCGGCCGACAAGCTGCTGATTGAGGACTAACCCCACCGTCCAACCGGACTTTGCAGGAATCACGGTGTACGCCACCTCGGCGACCACGACGGGCATCCAGGCAGGAAAGAGAGCCGCCCAGCAGGCCACACCTCCGGATTGATAACAACCATCCATGACGACTTGTGCATCGCTTGATACCCTGGTACACGAAAGGCAGCCAGTTCCATGTCCGACTACCCCGACTATCCTGACTATCCCAACCCGACGCGGGCCGCCGGCGGATCGAGCGCTGATGAGACGACGACGGATGAGATCCTCGCTGTCATCGCAACCGAGGAACCCCACGGCGCGACCGCTGATCAAGTCGCCCGTGCCGTTGGTCTTGGTCTCAACGGTGAGGTGGTACAAAGTTTGTTGGAGGAACTGGTGGCGGATGGCCTGCTCGACCGGCGCGGGATTGGCGCTGGTGCCGTCTACACACTCAACCCAATGGCGTGACCATGCAGGAGAGCGGGTCGTGTTAGGGCTTGTTCATGTATCGCATGATCAGGGTCTACCCTGATCATGCGATGATGATGAAATCCTCTGTCCGAACCTCAATAATAATGCGCGTATCCTCGCATTCTTGTGCGACCTGATACTCCTGTTCGATGAGCGTGATGTACCGCTCCAGGCGGTTCATCCCGTTCTCTACGGGACAGGTGAAGCTCAGGCGGCTGGCATTGGGATAACGAACCGAACCCTCTTGGGGCTGGCGCTTGATAAGCTTCGTGAAGTGCTTGTGATTCCAGGTCACGACTATCAATCTATTGGCGTCGGCGTACTGAGCTAGTACATAGTCCTTCGAGCCAGGTAGCACCTCGTCCCGAGATTGAAGTACTTCATGACCACGAGATTGTAGGTAGTCCGCGATGTATAGGGGGACATTCTCATCTATTAAGAAACGCATTCAGTGCATTTCTTCTACGCCGATTGCACGGCGCCACGGTCCACCTCGTAGCTGATTGCTGCCTCGATATCCTCTTTCGTCAATTGAGGATACTGTTTTAAGATGCCTTCGGTCGAATAGCCCGCTCTATGGAATCCCCAAATAGTCGAGGTGGGAATGCGTGTGCCTTGCAGCACGGGACTATTGCTCAAAACCTGCCGCTTTTGGCTGATATGCCCAACCTGGTCAGGCCCACGCTGCTGCATACGCTCTACCGCCGTGCGCATGTCGCGCGCGACCTCCTCCAGTTCAATCGGCAACACCAATTGACCTAAAGGGTGTCCAGTCATTCGTTCGCCTGTCTGCGGATCGTCGAAGACGACATGACGGCCGACCACAAAGAACCGCTGGGACGCCCAGGGCGCATCGTGAAACTCTTTCAGTCGTTCACCAACCGGGCGTAATTCCTGAAGTGGGACGTGATATGTGTTGCGCAAAAGAGCGAGTGTGCGCAGTCCAACAAGATCCTGGAAGGAATAGAGACGCCGACCATTACCGAATCGCTCACCTTCAACGTAATAGGGGGTGAAGAAGTCAGTATCATCCCAGTGCCGTAATTGGCGCTGGGATAAGCCCGTGAGCGCGCGCACTTGATCGGCATTGAAGGCTCGCACATGTGCCATATCTATATCTCGCCCAATTTCTAACTTGAGTTGAAAGGTATTAGACGGACTCTGTCGCCTGCTCGGGTCGCGCCTGGCCGCGCTCGCCATCTATCAGCGACCGGCGCAACAACCACACGATTTGTGCATTCACGGACCGCTGTTCCTGTTCGGCTTTCACCTTAACGGCGGCGTACACCTCGCGCGGCAGCCGCAAGGGAAAGTTATGCGTGATCGGAGCAATATCTTCCATGCCATAGAGTATATACCTACTGATATCATCGTGATATTGTCGTCTTCGTGGGTAGACGTCCCACATCAAGCGCCGCTTAATCGCTCCCTTGCTACCGGGCCTACCGTTCCTAACGAGGTGGTAAGGCATTGGAATGCCGTGGCTGCGGCGCCGGACATAAGACCACGCGTGTCCCACCGGCAACAGGAGTGCCTGGGACGCGCGCGATGTCCTGCACGGCCAGGCCCAGCGCCGTTACCAAGTCATCGTGCGCGCCAACGCGAAACGCGCCGTATTTATCGTTCGCCTCCTGGTCAACCTTGATCTCGTAGTCGAGCAACTCTTTCGCGAGCGCGGCCGATTCCTCGGTCTTGGGCAGCAAGATACGCCCGCTCTGCAGCAGCGCTTGCAGCCGACTCACGAGCCAGGCCTTGCCGATCGTCACCGTGCCGTCGTGCTGCGCGATGCGTCGATCCCCATAGGTGAAGTAGCACGGACACAGCCGCATACCTGTCTGTGTCAGCAGGTCCACCACCGGCTGCCCCACACCGGTGGCGTCCACGTAGATCCTAATAGGCGTCAGCGTCTGTTGGCCGGCCACGCGCCTGTAGGCCGTGATCGCTGGATCATAGACCGCCGCGGCCGGCCGTGCGCTCGACTGTAGGGCCACCTGACGCACGCCGGCGTGGATCGCGGCCAGACGCTGGGTGACTACCGGGTACTTCGTGCCTAATGGCAGGCGCTCCAGGTGCCGGATGATATGGTAATCGACACGCTTCCCGCCCTCGGCACGCCATTGCATCTCATCGACAGCTACCGCTGTTGGGTCAGCCTTCTGGCCGATATCCACCCCTATCGTGATTGGTCCCATAGGTCCCGGCCCTCCCCCTGCTAGAAATCGAAGCCCTGTGGCATCCGAGGTAGCCCCCGGACTTCGAGCGGCCGCACATCCACGGCCCGCGCCCACGATCTGTCCTCAATGGCTGGGCCACCAATATGTGGAATGGCCTGCACCGCGAGACCCAGGGCCGTCACGAGGTCGTCGTGCGTGCCCACCTTGAAGGCCCCATACTTATCATTGGCGTCTTGGTCGACCTTGATCTCGTAGTCCATGAGTTCCTTGGCTAGCGCCGCGGCGTCGCTCGTGTTGGGCAACAAGATGCGCCCCGTTTGGAGCAGAGCCTGTAACCGACTCACCAGCCACGCTTTGCCCAGCGAGATGTAGCGCGGCGGCCCTTCTTGTTCCAGCCGGCGATCACCATGCGTGAAGTACACGGGCAGGACGCGTGTGCCGACGTGAGCGAGCAGATCGACGACGGGCTGTCCGACACCCGTGGCGTCCACGTAGAGGCTCATGGAGAAGGTACTGCCGGCAGCGCCGTGCGCGACGCCTTGCACGTTGGCCACGACGGCCGTCAGCCGCTCGGCGACGGCCGGGTACGGCGTACCCAGCGCCAGCCGCTCCAGATGGCGGATGATGTAGTGATCGACTGGCCGCCCATCGAGGGGCCGCCACTCCACCTCGGCGACGGCGATCGCCGTCGGGTCGTGTTTCTGGCCGATGTCCGCACCGATAATAACAGGTCCCATAGCGCCCACCTACCCCTTCCCTTTTCCTGACGCTCTTATGCGCCCATATCATGCCGCCAGCCATTCTGAATAAGGTCGGCGATCTCCGGGTCCATCAGTGTGATCCAGCCGGGCTGGGGCTGGACCGCCAACCCGAGCGCCGTCACGAGGTCGTCATGGGTCCCGACTTTGAACGCGCCATACTTGTCATTCGCGTCCTGGTCAACCGTGATCTCGTAGTCTCGTAACTCCTGGGCCAGGACCTCGGCCTCGGTTGTCTTCGGCAATAAGATGCGCCCCGTCTGCAAGAGCGCTTGCAGGTGACTGACCAGCCACGCCTTGCCGAGGGACATCTGCATCCCGTTCACCATCCGCTTGTCCCCATAGGTGAAGTACACGGCGACGATCGGGGCATCGGCCACCGCGAGCAGATCGACGACGGGTTGCCCCACGCCTGTCGCATCGACGTAGACGGCCAGCGCCGCGTCCTCCACTGGCTGCCGTTGCCACGACGGGACGGCCTGGCGCTCGGCTTCATCCCACGCCATCCGCGTCCGCACGCCCGCTACCACGCTCTTTAGGCGCGCGGCCACCTGGGGATAGGTCGTCCCCATGGGTAAGCGCTCCAGGCGTCGGATGATGTGGTAGTCCTCACCCTGACGGTTCTCCACCTCGGCCACAGCGAGCGCGGTTGGATCGCGCTTCTGACCGATGTCTACACCCACTGTCACAGGCCCCATGTCTGTACCTCTTCCCTGAACGCATTGTCGATGTCTTCACGCCGGAACGCCTGTGTCTCCGCTTCACTGAACACGCAGCCGTACTCCTGCGCGTACCACCACTCGCCCATGTTGCGTTTCTCTTCGGCCAGGAACTCTTCCGAGATGCGCGGACACATCGTCGCCGGCACTTCGTAGCGTTCCCAGTTCTCGACACCGCGCCACGCCTCGTAGAACCACCCGCGCGTGCCGTGCGGCGTCGAGAGCGCCATCAGCCGGCCACCACTGACGGCAAGCATGGGCCTAACGCTCATGTACAGGCTGTCCGCGACCCATGCCGCCTCGTCGATGACCAGCAGATCGACGCCGCTGTAGCCGCGAATGTTTCCGTCCTTGCTACCGGGCAGGCTGACGATGCGGCTACCGTTATCGAGGGTCAACGTCAGGGCCGTTTCAGACTCGGGTGACACCGGGCGCCCCAGGTCCTTATAGGTCGCCAAGCACTTCTTGAAGAGCTCGCCACTTTGACGGAGCGAGGGCGAGAGCAACAGCACGAGGCTCCCCGCCGCGTACAGGGCTGTATGCACCGCCAAGATAGCCGTGATACTCGATTTCCCCGACTGTCTACTACAATTGAGCAGCAAGCGCGACGATGCGGAGCGGAGGACGTTCGCCTGCCACGGATCGGGCGTGATGCCCGCTTGTTCGGCGAGGAGCACGGGATCGAGCGCCCGCGCTAGGTCGGCCGAGATCGCCGCCTTCGCCCGTGTCACCGGCATCGCGGCCAGCGCCATCATGCCGCCCCCGTCACAGGACCGTCCTCAATGGACACCAGCGCGGCCGCCACGGCTTGCCGGGCTTCCGCATAGGGCGCCAGGGCCGTCAAGAGCGCGGCGCGCACCTGGAGCCACTCAGAGGCCATCAGGACGTTGACCTGCGGCCGTTCGTCGAGTTGCCCTAAGAGCTTCGCCAGGAGTTGCGTCTGCCCGGTGAGTTGCTGCGCCGTCTTTAGCACGAGTTCACGCGGATCGGCGTACTTCGTGTCCCAACGCTCCAGAGCCACGCCTGAGCCCTCCACGCGCGCCAGGAGGCGGTCAAGCGCCTCTTTACGCCTGATGGGCTTCCCGTCGGCGCCGGGCTGCTCATAGGTCACGAGGATGTCTCCCGCGCGTGGCCCGATGTCGTAGCGCGTCGGGTCGTCGGCGTCGCGGAGCCAACGGTCGCACGCGTCGAAGAGCAGGTTGACGCGCTGGAAGCAGCGCGTGAGCTCGTCCATCACGTCGAGGGCGTGCGCCTCTTCATGCATTTGCCGCGCTTCGACGAGCGTTTTAGGGAGGTGCGCCGCCTTATGCCGCTCTACCGCATCGGGTGAAACGCGGTATAACGCGGCAACTTCTCGGCACGCCATCCCTCCGACGAGCGCCTTGTCGATAGCCTCATGCGCGTCGTGAGCACAGACGGTGCAGGTGCGTGGCATCTTTAGGCGCTCCTCTCACCACGCGGGCGGCTGCTGCGCGTCGAACGGCCCAGGCCCAGGCAGACGCGCTTATGCCGGGCGAGCGCCACCGTGGGCAGGCCGTACTGACCGCCCAGGGCCTGGGGAGTCTCGCCGGTCGCGAGCGCCGCGTCGATAACGGCGCGCTGGCTGTGGGTGCACACGGGACAGTGAATGGATAGGGCCATGATGTAGTTCCTTTACAGCAAGCGCCACCTTATCGACGACGCGCGGATGCGGGTCTTGGCGTACCGGCCCTCCCGGCGTGAGCCCTGAGCCATAGGCGGCGATCAGGAAGATGACCGTCGCCAGCACGAGAGCCGTGCGTCGTGTCGTCGCGCTCATCTGCTCCCCATGGCCGTGCTGATCAGGGCTTGTATGCCCTCCTTCATCTCTCGGACATCCTTGGCCTTCCTGGCATCGTCGGCCTCCTTGGCGGCCATCAACTCCTCCGCCTCGTGCTCATGACCGGGAGACAGCTTCTCTAACAGGCTCTCCAGATGGAGCGAGTACCGCCGCCGCGCCATGACGGTCGCGCGATCACCGGCCAGGAACTTGCCCGGCCCCCCCAGCGCGGTGAGCGATGCGCCCACGACCGCCGTCACAGGGTCAACGTTCCGTGACCATAGCTCGGTCTTCCAGAGGGAACATATAGCCGCCTGTCGCGCCGCTTGTGAGGTTGTCACATCCCAGGCCTGGCGCTTCAGATCCTCGTAACACCACACCGCGAAGGCGCGCAGCACGATCGTCGCATCGGCGGACCACACGACCGTCCGTTCGCTAGCCACGAACTCGCGATCACCCGTGGCGAGCTCGCCGCCGAAGGCGCACCACTGGACAAGCGCCTCCGTCCGCCCCACGGCGGTCGGCATATACGTTAACGCGTCTAGCGCCCGTTCACTGCCATGCAAGCCGAGCTTGTTAGGGATAAGCCGGCCACTCCAGCGTTCAGTTGTCCCGACGGGAGCGGCGCCCGTCGTTGCCGCGAAGTGCCACCCGTGCGTCACCGTCGGCGACGCAGAACGCGCGTCCGTTGGAGAGGTCGGTAACCCATACCCCAGCCAGGTGATCGCCGTGTCCGCGTCCGCGCGATAGCGTAGGCCCACGACCGGACGCCGGTCACTCAGCAGGTCCACGGCCTCGTCGCCGTCAACGCCCAGGGCGCGCAGGATCGCGTACAGCATCGACGGCCCGCGATTGACGCCAGCCTGGCAATAGACCAGGACGCGCCCCGAGGGGCGCTCCAGCGCGACGAGCGCCAGCCTAATGCCTGCCTTGAACCATAAAGGCCCCGGTTCACCCCCATCGTCAAACGCGGGGACCAAATGATACGCGACATGCGGGTAGGCCGTCGCGAGGGACGCCTTAAACCGCGCCGCGTGTGGCATGAACTCGGCGCGGCAGTCGATCAGGGTGTCGATACCGGCCTCTACCACTGTCGCGACGTCGGGCTCAGTCTCGACACACCCGCCCGTCGCCAGGCGGTCCGTGATAAACGTGAAGTCCGTCACAACCTCACCACGGGCGACGGAGGCGAGCAAGTCCCTGGCCGCCGCTTGCTGACGACGCGCCGTCAGCACCGGACGCTGTGTCTGTAGGCTACGGGGCATACCTGGAACTCCTTTTAGGCCGCGCCGGAACGCGTTACGTGTTGGTGGATAATCTCCACGGCCCGATTGATCGCGACGGCCGCCTCGTGCGTCCCGCCGGCGTCGGGATGGTGGATCTTGACGAGTGCCCGCTGCGCGGCCTGCACGACCTCGGGCGGCGCTGTTGGCAAGAGATGGAGCGCGCGGTACGCCTCGTCGAGCGGGTTGGACTGCGGCGCCTGGCGTGGTGCGTCCTGATGCCGCTGGCGCTCGTGGCGTTCGTCGTGGCCGCCCCACGTCACCGCGTCGCGTATAAAGACGTAGGCTAACCACGCTTTGAGCGTTTCGCGCTGCCACGTCGGGACAACCCAGCACTTCTCTTCGGCCCACCACTCCGCGCCGCCTGATCGAGGGAACTGACGCCTAAAAGACGATTTGACCCACTCGAAGTCGTCGCGATCGAACACCCGCCAACTCACCAGAAGGTAGCCGCCGCTCGCGTCCTGCTCAACCGTCACATGCGCCCTAGATCGTCCTAACGCCATCACATCAGCCCTCAAAAAGCGGGAGAGGGACGCCTCGTGTGAAGCGCCCCTCCTTCATGTCGTCGCCGTCGTCGCCGCCTCGAGCCGCCGCAGCGCCTCGCCGATTGCTTCCGGCCGTACCAGGTAGGCCCGGCCGACCTTCGCCGCCGGGAGCTGGCCCCGGTGGATCAGCGCCAGCGCCGTCGGGTACGAACAGCGCAGCCGTTTGGCCGCTTCGGGAACGGTCAACAGCATCTCGTGTCGTTCCGTGGTCGTGGCTATCATCCCGCCCCCCTCTATTCGTTCTTTTTCACTACCTTCATTTTACCATTTATGACAAGTTAAGTACGGATATTTTGGGAAGTTATCAACATTGTTGCTTAGTGTCCTTGACGATTGATAGCGCGTCTTTATATGCAGGGCGTCGCGTAACAATTGTTACATCGCTTGCTTGCAGGCCGGGCAGCAGACACCGCCGGCGCTCCAGCAACCGCAATGGATGCAGGTCTCGATCAAGGGCCGCGGCGGGGTGCTGGGTCCAATAAGGTCATAGTCCTCGCCATCGTCCACCAGGACGGCCGCCACCGTCATAACCAAGCGCTCACCAGCCTGCCTGAGCGCGTCGAGGGCATGGGCCAGCGCGAGCGCGGCGTCGAGATCTTCGAGGTTATCGTGGCCGGGCACGACACAGCGCGCGGCGAGCTCGCCCGCGTCCTTCGCGTCGCCGAGCCAGCCGGCCTCGGGTGCCTCGACGGGCACACCCGCCCCGATCGGCAGGTCTACGCGCAGCTTACGGGTCGCGCTCGCGCCGGCGTCGTCGGCGTCGAGAGCGGCCACAACGCCGACGACGCCGCGCAGACTTGCATGGGGCAACACGTCAGCCGTGCCGATGAGCGCCAGGACCGGGTAGGGCAGCGTCCCGTAACGCATCAGGGCTAGGGCATCGGCCGGCCCCTCGACGAGCACCAGTGGCGTCCCCTGTTCGCGTGCGGCCACTAGGCTGGCATAGGGCCACACGCCGGCGGGACAGCCCGTGAGCTTGCGTTGCTTCACAGTCTTAAACTCTTCGCGCCGCTCTGTTGTCCAGTCCGGCGACATATCGACGCACAGCCGGCCAACGGCACTCACGACGCGTCCCGTCATGGGATCGGCGAGCGGATAGACGACGCGGCCGGTCGTGAGCCCGCGCCCCTCATTCTTGAAGCGATCGCCCGGCCACGCGTTAGGTTCGGCATAGCCCACACCTAACGAGGCGGCGTGTACGGGGTCAAGGCCACGGCTACGGAGATAGACAGCCCCAGGACAATCCGGCACGCGGAGCGCCGCGCTCATCGCGTCGAGGCGCTCAATAAACGCCGCCGCTTGTGTGGGCAGGTCCGCGGCCAGGCGGGCTGTCCGTTCCTCCTCGGCCCGCCGTTGGGCCGCGAGGGCGTGGCGCCCTATCTCCTCAATGGAGAGGGCGCGCGCCGGCCGGGCTGGCTTCCCGTCGGCGTTAGGCCAGTGTTCGCGTAAGGTTCCCGATGCCTTACAGGTATGGCAGAGAAACTTGCCCGTGTGGGGGTCCACGGTGAGCGAACGCCCGTGGTCGCTGCCATGGACCGGGCAGAAGTAGCGATCACGGCCGCCCGAGCGCTGGGGCGTGGGGTCATACTGCTGCAGGTCAGCGCGGCTGAGGATGGCGCGGCCGTCCTTTGTCCGCGCCAGGTCGAGCGGGATACCGGGTCCGCGATGGCTCATCGGTCCTCCTCCTCGACCATGCAGTAGTCGGCGTCGAACACGAGCTTGATAAGAGATCCCGCAACGCCCTGGCGGTTTTTGTCCAGGGTCAGCTTGAGAGGAATCAGGCGAGGGTCGCGCGTGATATCGTAGGTTTTGTCTTTCTCGTCGGACTTGCTCAGGGTCAAAATCGCATCGGCGTTGTACTCAAGGTCGCCCGATTCTTTCATGGCCGCCATGCCGCCATTGAGGTAGTTGGCGCGGTTCTGCGCGCTGATGGCGAGGACCGCACACCCGTACCGCTCGCCGAGCGCCCGTAACTCGGGGGTAAAGCGATCGATCCGCGAACGGACATCATCCCCCTCGCCGGCCGCGCCGACCGTACGCTTTACCCACGCTTGCAAGTAGTCGATAACAATGAGCGCGGGGGGCGCTCCCATGTAGTCCTTAAAGGACTCCACGAGTGACGGCAGGTCGGGCATGGACGCGCGGGGCGTCGATAGGAAGAGCCGTCCCTGTAACCGTTGGAGCGACTGTACAGCCATAGCCCAGTCCTGTCGGCTCAACTTACCTTTGAGGGCCTCGGAGTAGCGGACCTGGCCCAGCCGACACGCGAGCTTGCGCGCGAGGTCGATGCTGTCATTCTCCAGCGAGAGATAGAGCGCCGTCGATCCCGCCTGCGCCACGGTCGCGGCCCACTGGAGCGCCAACGTCGTCTTGCCCGTACCAGGCATCGCCGCTAGCATATAGAGTTTGCCGGGCTCCAGGCCGTTGAGCGCCTCGTCGAGGTGATTGAGCCCGGTCCGCACGCCGACGACGCCACCGTTCGCCGCGGCGGCGGCCTGGCGCTTCCCGTAGTCGGAGAAGAGCATATCCTCAAGATCGCCGAGTTGTATGAGGTGGCGCGTGGCGCCAGGATCGCGACCAATGGGGAACAGGCTCTCGACCGCCTGCTCGGCGAGGGCGCGTAACGTGTCGTCGGTCTGCCCTGGCTGCTGGGCGGCGGCCGCAATGCCGGCGGCGATCGCGAGCAAGCGCTCCACGGTTTCGCTCTGTGTGTTGGTATCATTCATAGTGTGCAAGCTCCTGTTTGCTCGTGGCCGGCTCGCTGGTGATGACAGCGGCCGGTCGTTTCTTTTGGTGGGCAAGTGCCCGACCTCCCTATGATCCCGCAGGGGGCGCGCGTAAGCAAGCGCCCCCCGGAACGGGTTAAGCTCTATTAAGAGCTATTAGACCTATTTTTACGGGCGCAAGTTGCCACCGTAGTAACCCACTTTTGCCACCGTAGTAACCCACTTTTGCCACCGTAGTAACCCACTATCTATCTTGCCGGCAAGCCTTCGCCCACTAATGCCCGCGATGATCCTCGTCCGCGGCGTATCTCGCGATCGTACCGTTCTTCGATGACCTTTGGCGCGAGGATCGTCAGATTTTGGCGACGGTACTGATCAAGCAGGTCATGCTTGCGTCCCAATCCTGGGATAGCCGTCCATTTGTCAAGTTCTGGACTGGCTGTATCTAGTACCATTGCGTCCCATTTAATGCGGATGAGTCCCTCGCGTACGAGATCCCGCATGGCTTCCTCAAAAGACTCCATCGTGCGCCTCGGGCGGTCACGTTGCGGGACTTTCGCCCCGTCGAGGATCTCTCCTATTGAGCGCACCAACTCGGGGCCTTTAAATGCATTCATTTTGAGATGTAGCGCAAAGTAGTGAGCCAATGCCTTGGCTATCTGCTTCTTGCCGTTGAGCGCAACGGTCCCTTGTAGTATGTATCCCACGAATCGATTGGGGCGCGTCAGGTAAGTGGTGAATGATCGACCGAACGTATATTGGAAGACGAGTGTGGTGTCCGTTTCTCGTTGGGTCAAATTTCCCTCGACGCTCAATACTTTCTCGTTCCAATCAGCCGCATATTTTTCTAGCCCGCGTTGAGGGGTGATCTTGCGGACCTGGAGGGTATCGGTGCGTACGTGTAAATGGGTTATTCGATTGAGGCTCTCCGCTAGGTTTGCTCTGTTTTTGGGGTGATGATTGGAAATGTAGCCGCCACGTTTCTTGCGTTCCAACTTGCAATAATCCAGTGCATATTCGTCCGTCATGGTTGCGGATATTAAGCCTTGGTCATTAGGGACCGAGCCATCGGTCATGATTTGTTCCTGCAGGATGGCTATCAGGTCAAAATCGTCGATGGACAATTCATCGCGTATCTGTTCCATGGCCTTAACCTGGGATGTTACGTCTCGTGAGACTACGACCTCAGGTTTGAGAACCACTTCAACTTCTCCGCTTGGCACAGCAAGCACATACTTAGGAAAACCTTTAGCTGTATGTGTCCATTCACTCTTGGGGGCGACGCAAGCTGTTAGGATGGCCAAATTAACTTGACTTGACGAAACACGGCCTAATCCTTCGATGCCGTCATGCATGAAGGCGGGGTTGATAATTGGTCTAGGTAAACGGAGAGGTAAAACTCTCGTATCGGTGTTGTCGCTCGACGTTTCATCGAGTAGCGGTAGATTGTGGTAGGCGCGCACGAAGTTGGGGAGGACACTCTCATTTCGTGGTCGTATCCACGCCTCACCCCCTGGCCACTGTCCGTATGACGGGGCCAATACTCTGTACGTTTCCCACATCACCTGATTTCTTTTCAACACGTCGGCAACATCAGCAACTGGTGTCATGAGCATATGATCGTACGTGTCGTTGATAGCTTTCAACTCGTCTTGGCTCTCGACAGGTTGTGCATGAGCCAGCAGCCAGTTATCAATGTGCTCCATCCATGCGTGAAGGTGAAGAATGTCTGGATCGCCCTCTTCTAAGCGCCTACCCCCCAGGTTTGCTTTCTTCATCCGCTCGTCGCTGGGCCAGGGTGACAGTCCCCATCGCTCTAACTGCTCATGCAACGGAGTCTTTGTTTGTGCAGTGTCCATTTGCCCCTCTACTGATTCGGTCTGTAAAAGTGTTCGCTTTACCTGCTTCAGCATCTCGTCAAAGCTATGTTGAGTCGCTACTATGTGTGTAGACATTGCTACCGCCTCCCGTGCGGTGTGATGTTCAGGAGGGGTAAGAGCCTTCTACACTCTTACCTCTCCGCGCTATTCAGCGATTCCCACGCCTACGCGTCCGCGTTATCCGCCCTTCGGGCCATCTACTGCTCATAATAAAGCGCGTACCGCTATCCCTGACCGCCGTACGGTACATGCAACAGGCCACTGGCCTTTGCCTTGACGGCCTCGCCGCGGCGATCGTAGCGCTGGGTGGTCGTGACGTTGCTGTGGCCGGCCAGCTTCTGGACCGTCGAGATGTCCGCGCCGGCGTCGAGCAAGTCGCTAATCATCGAGCGCCGCAAGTCATGGGGTGAGCACGCCGTGACGCCCGCCTGCGTGCAGCGCCGCTGGAGAATGTCGAGCACGGCCTGGTCGGTTAGCCGCGTCGGCACGAGCACGCCGCCCTTGCGTAGCCGCTGGAAGAGTGGGCCAGCCTTGTCGCCCCGGATCGCCAGCCAGTCACCCATAGCCGTGCGCGCCCCGTTCTGCACATAGACGATGCGTTCCTTGTGACCCTTGCCGTGCCGCACCGTCAGGGCGCTCGCGTCGGGGCTATAGGTGGGGTCGTAGTCGGCCAGGTCGAGCGCGACGGCCTCGGAGCGGCGCAGGCCACCGGCGTAGAGCGTCGCCAGGAGGGCCGCGTCCCGCGCCCCGGCCGCGCTCCCGTCGGAGCAGACGGCGAAGAGGGCGCGCAGCTCGCCGCCTTTGAGCGCGCGTCCGCGCGGGATGGTGGTCCCGTGCACCGCCGCGACATCGGACGCCCGCGCCCGCGCCTCGGCGTCCATCACCCCGAGCCGCCAGCATTCGGTCAGCACGCCGCGTAGCGCCGCTAGCATCCGGTTGGCCGTCGCCGGCGCGTACCGCGCGGCAAGCTGGGTGCGCAGCGCCTGCGTGTGCTGGTAGCCCAACCGCTGCCAGGGTAACGTGAAGGGATCGGCGTCCGGCCCGGCCAGGAGCTGCGCCATCGTGCGCAGCGCGCCCCGTTGCGACCGCCGCGCGCCCACGGCGAGGCGGGCGAGGTAGACGGTGGCCGGCTGCTGATCCAGGGGCGCGGCCTCCGCTGAGGCGACCACCGGCGTCGCGCTGGTCACGTCGCCCGCGACGATCAGAGCGCCGGATGTGTCGATGGGTGGCGTCATCAGCGCGTTGTCCTTTCTGTGAGAAGCACCATTCTCATAAGTAATTATCAGGTGTGTGCTGTTAGCGCTTGTCCATCTTTGCCAGGTCCTCGTCGCCGTGCTGTATGATGTCCACGACCATCTGTGCGACGGCGCGCTGCATCACGCTCCGCGGTCCCATACCCAGCGGGGAGAAGTTAGAGCCGACGTAGCCGCGCCAGGCGCTCTGACCGGGGCTCGCGGCGACGTAGCCGGCGTAGATATCGCGCCCGTCGGGCAACACTGCGCGGGCCTCAAGCAGATCGGAGCCGCGCTCAATCCAGTGGATCACAATCGCCGCGTTCATAGACCTGTGCCCCTATCTCCCGCTCCGTCCACCGGGTCGGCATGCTGCTGGGCGTGCTGCTCCAGCGCCGCTCTGGCCTCATCAAACGATACGCCCTCGGCGATGGTCACATCGTCGTCAAGGCGCTCGGCTGTCACCGTCGCGTCCCAGTCGGCGTCGGAGCGCCCGGACCCCTTGTACTGCCCGACATAGCCATATGGTCGCGTGGCGCCTACGAGGCGATACGTCCACAGAGCCGGACTCTTGCGCTCCCACTTACCCGTCATATCGGTTCATCACATTCCCTCAACACACAGACGCCCTAGCCGTGCCGGTGATAATCCTTGTGGCGTTCGTACCACGCCGGGTCCTTGGCGCGCAGCAGCAGCCATTCGGCGTCGAGGCACTCCTGACAGCGCACGAAGCGGCCGCGCTCGAGGGGACCGCCGCAGGTCACACAGGGGCCAACGACGCCGGCGACGGGCTCGGCTGGCGTATGGGCGCCGTGATCGTCGATGAAGTCGCCTTGCGCGGTCATGGCATTACGTCTTTCTCGTCGAGGTTGTCCTCCAGTGCGCGCAAGACCAGCCGGCGCACAATCCACGACGTGCCGTGGTCATAGCGCTTAGACCACGCGTCTAGGCGGTCCTTAGCTTCTTTAGGGATGCGTACCGTGATCCACGTTTCACCTGGCGCCACGTCGCGCCCCTTTTCTCTTGCTGCCACCTGTACAGTCTCACTTTCGGGCGTTGCTATTGGCATATCACCCTCCTTTCTTACCACATTCTACCAACTTTATCTATACTTGTAAATGGTATTGACATACTGTGGTATGGTGTGGTAGTATAGAAGAGTGAGGAGTAGATAGGCTCTCACTAAAGAAAAATGCCGGCCAGAGTGATTGAGACTCTGGCCGGCGGTAGGTACAGGAGAGACCCATGCAGAACCACCCCATACCCAGTGTCAAGTCTACGGCGAAGACCCCGGCGACCGCTAGCACCTTTAAGCCGCGCGTCCGTCGCCTCGGCCCAGGCCGCTACCTCGTCGAGAGCGCATCGCGCCCCGGCCGTGGCCACACCACGACGCCGACGAGCTGCACATGCACCGGCTTCTCGTATCGCAAGACCTGCAAGCACGTCGCCCTCGTGCAGGCCCTGGAGCCCTCCATGCAGCAGTGGTACGGCCAGGCCGAGGCGCTCCCGCTGGAGCCGGTCGCCGTGCCGATGTCGGCCGGTGCTCCCTCGGGCATCAAGCGGCCGGTCAGGGGCGCGGAGCCCGTCGTCGCCAGCATCGACGCACAGATCGACGAGGCCGAGGCGCGTCTGGACCAGGCGCGGCGGGCGCTGCACGACGCCGACCTCCGCGATGATAGCTACGCGCTCCTGTGGCGTCAGGTGGACGGCCTGGAGCGGGAAGTCGCGGCCCTTCACTACTCCGCGATGCGGGCCGCGTAAGATGAGCCCTACCACAGCCACGACAACGCGGCCGCTTGTTCAAATTTTAACAAGCGGCCAGCTCCCCGCCGCCGAGCGTGCCGCGTACGTCTACGTGGGCGCCGGTAAGTTCGAGCCCGCCAATGACGCCGCACATGAGGAGTGCCGCCTTTGGAACGACTACGCGGACGCTATCAACGCCCGCACAGCTCGCAGGAGCCTACGCCAATGACCACCCCACAGATCACCCCACCGGCCCCGCCCGCGACCTCCTATAAGCCGCAATGGGCGGTCTACGTGTACAACTCGATTGGATACGTCACGTACAACGGCCGATTGATCGCCACCGAAAAATGCCCCATGGCGGCACAGGAGGACCACCTCGTGGCCGTGCGAGATCGCCTCAATCACCGCAACGCCGGGCACTGATCCGTGCCGGCACGACGACACCGTTAGGAGAAAGTCCATCATGATCGACAAATACACCAACCACGAGCTCGTCGTCCGCTATTCATCCGGCCACAGCACAAACGGCAGTTTTGGCGATACCCACGTCGAGGCCATCCTTTTGTGGGAAACGGTGGAGATCCTGCAAGTGCTAGCGGCCCGTATTGACCCGTTCGACGCGACGCTTTGCGAGGACGATATGGACGGCTCTGTGTCAGCCGAGTTGTTCCACCTGAAGGCCGCGATCAACCGTATCGCCGCCCGACTCGGAGCCGCGGCTGCCGAGGCCATCGCGCAGCCGGAGGGCGCGCAGTGCCGTCAGGCCGTCGAGTGGGTGGAACGTGAGCGCACGGCGGCGGCCGCGACGCCGGCGCCAGCGACGAACGACTAACGACCACCGATTGACGACCATCCGAGGGCCGGCGGCGGTCTGGACGCCCTGTCGGACCTTCGTCAAAGCTTTGACGAAGGTCCGAACCCACATTATCGACCAACCACCACGAGGGCCACCGGCATAACGCCGGCGGTCCTCGTCGCGTTCAGGGGCGTGGTACACTGCCGGACATGCAGGATGGAACCAACGGAACCGGAACAGGGCCGGCCCGCACAGGGCCGTTGACCGTGAAGGATGCGGCCCTCTACCTGGGCATCGGTGAGCGCGCCGTGCGGAAGCGGATCGCCGCCGGCACGCTCCAGGCTGACCACATTGACGGTATCTGGCGCGTGTGGCCAGACGTGGAACCGTCCGACGGAACCGATGGAACCGGAACAGGGCCGGAACAGGGCCGACCCCTGCGCGGCCCTCGGAACAGGGCCACGGAACCACGGGCGGAACCGTCCCCGGCGCTCGCGGTGATGGATCGCCTCGTGGCCCCGCTCGTCGCGGAACTCGGCGACGCGCGCCAGCGGATCGAGGACCTGGCGCGGGAGAATGGGCGCTTACAGGCCGCGCTTGACGCACTGCGCGCCCAGGTCAACACACAGCCGGCCAGCGCGCCGCCCGCCGCTCCGATAGGCCCTGAGCACACACCGCCGCGTCCGACGCGTCCTGCGCCGTCCTGGCGGGCCAGGGCGTTGCGGTGGCTGCGTGCCTAACCTGACGCCAGGCCCGCCGCGCGCTTGTCGTCCGGTAAGTCGGCTAAGGCACGCGCCTGGGGTATGTTGACGTGGCCGGCGCGCATCGCCTCAAATACGTCGGGAGCCTGATCTTTAATGCGCTTGGCATCGGAGATGTAACGGGGGTTAACACCGACCAGTTCAGCCGCCTTTTCAGTGGCTTTGCCTTCAGACGCTTCGGGAATTATTTCCCTAAGCGTCTCCTCATGCTCACGGCCTAATCCGGCGTTTGTCCGATGAACCGCTAGCCGTTGCCGTTCGCGCGCTTCCGCTTCAAGCAGCGGCAAGACCTCAATCGCGACGATCACGTTTTGCGCCACCGTCAAGTGTCTGCGATGCCTATTCTCAGACACCACAAACTTGACGAGGGACCGTGTACCGCCCTTGTCATCCCACTCCTGATAGCGTGGCTCAACACCGGCAAGGCGGGTGTATCATCTTGTGGTGCGGTGACCAGTGCGGTCGTGCGTGCAACCTCTTTTGTGTCGGCAGGCTTCCACTTGTTCACGGTCGCGGCTTCGGCCCCAGGCTCGTTACGTGGCAGAGGCGACTCCCCGCGCGCGCGGACGCGAGGTATCAGGCAAATTACTACTGGCAGTAATTTGCCCGACACGACCAGCGGCGGGCTGCGGGGTCGGGGAAGGCAGAAGCACCGCTCCTTCTTTTTCCCAGTAGTCAGCGGTCGCGGCTGTTGTGTTGATACGACAGGCCGGGTGTTTCGTAGGCCGCGTAGCGGGCGAGAAACGAGTAGACGGCCAAAGGTACGGTTTGTCTCGATCGCGGAAAAGCAGCCCCTTGATGAGGCGTGGGCGCGACCAGTACGCTTTTCCTTACGCCACGGGCTGCTGTCTGTCCGCGCTGTCGTCGGCGGCGATCACGGCCGCGCTGTCCGACTGCTTGGAAAGAATAACGCGGCCGGCGCGTCGCTTGAGTCTCCAGGAGCGATACCACGGCGCGACCATCGCCCGCACGGGGCGATGGTGGGCGATCCGTACTAACAGCGTGCCCGGTCGTAGTTCCGTGATCTGCTCGGGGCGCAGCAGCGGCGCGCTCGCCTCACTCATGCTCTCGTTGCCGGTCCCGGCGAAGACCCGCGTCCGCTCACGGCCCTTGCCCGCGCTGTGCTGCACCACCGTCGTGTCGCCGATGCCGGCTGACATCCACGCCGCCGAGGCGAAGCCCGCGCCGCCGAACAGGAGATGCGTCTGAGAGTTCTCTTCGATGTCGGCGCGTCCCTCCGGCCCGTAGATCGTCGTGGCCTGGCTCAACGCCTGGAACGCGAGCACGCAGCCCACACGCGCCGAGCGCAGCGTCGCCAGCCACTGCGGGAGATTGGCGATCGCGCCCACCGTGCCCGCCTCGTCGATGACGCACAGGACAGGGCGCGGCAGCGTGTGACCGGGCGCCGCGTTGGCCACGTCGATGAGCCCGCCGAAGACTTGACCGAACAGACACGCCGTCAAGGGCCGGATAATGTCCTCGCGGCCGCGCGTCAGGATTACATAGAGCGCCGTCGCCGGTCCCGTCGTCCGTCCCATGGCGGCGATGTCAATGTCGTCGTGGCTTGTCACCGCGCGCAGGCGCTCATCCTGGAGGGCCATAAAGCGCAAGGGCAAGCCGACGAACACCGACGACGCCAGGCGCTCATTGCCCAGGATCACGCGCAGGAAGCCCGCCGCCGCGGCGCGCGCTGTCGGGTCGGGGCTCTCCCCTAACTCCTTTTGCATGGCGGCGGCGTCGGTCGATGACAGGTAATGGGCCAGTTGGGGCAGCGTCGCGCCGCCCACATCCGCGTAGACCGCGTTTAGGTGGAGGATGGCCGCCTGGAGCAGCAGCCGGCAGGTATCGTCCCAGAAGCCGTCCTCGCCCTCCTGGCGGCGTGTGTTGGCGAGCCACGTTTGCGCGAAGAGCAGGGCTTCGGTGGCGTCGTGGACATGCGCCAGGGGATTATAGCCCGCGCCTGTGCCCGAGGCATCGTAGAAGTCGAGGCGCAACGGGCGCATGCCCACGCGGGCCAGGTGCGCGCTGGTCGTGTCCCATAACTCGCCCTTGGGGTCGGTTAGCACTAATGAGCGTTGGCCGCGCTCCCGCAGCAGGTTGCCGATCAGCAGCGTCGACTTGCCCGCACCCGGCCGGCCCACCAGCAGAACGTTGAGGTAATGCAGCCGCTCGGGGAGCGCGACGAGCCGCCGGCCCACGCGCCCCAGGATAAAGGGCGCGGCACCCCGCCGTGGACGCAACCGCCGCACATCGCGCCGTGTGGCCCACTGTGCGGCCCCGTGCGCGTCGCTGGGCGTTAGACGGCCCGCGCGTCCGACCACGAACCACAGCGGCCCCCACGCCTTCTGTAGGACCGCGAGGAGTAGGAGGGCCGCCATGGCGCTCTCGACCCATAGGCCGATCCGCATGGCCTGGCCGACCGATGAGCGCCCGTTGATCTCCGTTAGGCGGCGCGTCCGGGCGTGGGGGTCCGTCCACTGCGCCCACGGCATCGGGCGCCAGCCGTGCTCGATGCGGGGGAGAAGATGGACGCGGGGGATGGTGGCGACGACATGCGGCGGCCAGGCGGCGGCGATCTCCACCGTTTGATAGGTTGTGACGATGTGAGGGCGCTCCAGCGCCACGCCAACGGCGCTAGCGCCCACTACGACGAAACAGGCGAGTAATAAGGCTCTCACGCGGCTCCTCCTTGCTTTCTATGGCGGGGGGTACAGGTGCAGGTGCAGGTGGGGGTGCAGGTGCGGGCGGGTTGTAGACCATGGCGTCGAGCTCGCGCCGCAGCGTGGCCGTGCGAGCGTCGCGCTGGGTCGTGGCGAGGCGCAACCCCGCGGCGACGCCGGCCTGGCGCAGCACGTCGAGTTCGCGCCGGCGCAGGGTCACACGCACTTGCTTGCCGTCCGCGCGTGAGATGCCCGCGCCCCGGATCAGGACATGGGCATGGGCGTGCGCTGTGTTGCGATGCACCGCCCCGCACCAGGCCAGGTCCAGGCCCAGGTGATCCTCCAGCGTCGCGACCACCTCCTGTGTCCAGGCCCGCATATCGTCTTCACCGCGCAGCCCGAAGGACGTGCTTGGGCTCATGATCTCGCGATGGAAGAGCACTCGCTTGTCGTCCCGGCCACGCAATAGCGTGCGGGCCTCCTTGCTGGAGATGTGTGTGCCTGTGCCCGTAAAGAGGGCGCGCGGCCCCGGCTCCTCGGGGCCGCCGGTCTCGCGATTCTGCATGTAAAACACGGCGTTGTGGATGTGCTTCACGGCGTCGCCGCTGACGGGTTCGTAGCGGCTCTTGACGATCGTGTGGGGGCCAGTAGCGGGCATTGGTGGGCTCCTTCGCGTAGCGGAGGGTGTGGTGCTGGTACGGATCGCGGTGGCGGCCGGCTGGTCACACGGGAGGGCGGGTCTTTATCCTGCCCAGCGTTTGCAGGCGTGCGCTCATCGCAAAAAGGAGCGATCGCGGTGGCCCGAAAAGCGCCCCCACACCAGCGGCATGGGGGCTAGTACTCGACATAACCTATCGACTCGGGGCCATGTAGATGAGGTGGTGTTGGATGCCGTAGCCGATGAGCGCGATGGCGAGCAGCAGCGCCATGAGCACAACGAGCAGAACGCACGCGAGGGCAAGACGCCTCACTCCGCGTACGGTCACCCAGGGGCGTCCAGGCGTTATCGGTCTATGGCCGGGGTGTTGGTGCGCGGGCAGCGGCGGCAGACCGTACTGTGCGCGGATCTCGCGCTCCATGTGGTCGCGTTGCGCGGCCATGTTCCGCGCGTTCTTGCGATGCTCCTTCCGTCGACCCACAAAGTAGCCTGCTCCAAAACCGTCCATGTCTCCCCCTCTCTTTTCTTTTCCCGTTACAAAAACCCGGCGAACGTTGCGGCCTTCGATGCGATACCCGATAAACTACCCGCTCCGGCGTGCGACACAGCGGAAAGCAGCGCCGCCACAATACCAGGCACCAGGGCCAGCACGAGCAGGCCCCCGACGAGCATCATGTCCGCCCACAGCCCGCTGGCGTGTCCTTCCAGGGACACGATCACCGAGAGCATCAGCGCGTAGGCCGGTCCTAACAGCGAGAGGTAGGCGAAGGCGCGCAGCCACGCGCGGGCGATGTCAGCGGCCGGGGGCCACGCGAACAGGATGATAGCCAGTGGGCCGATCTCGTAGACGAACGCGAACACATGCAGGCTCACGGCGCGTTCGATGCCGACCACGATCAGGAGCACCGGGGCCAGCAGCAGGGCGAGGCCGGAGTGCCCGAGGTCGTGCATCGTGGACGCGCCGATATCCGACGATAGGCCGTTGACCGCGCCGAGCCAGACGTTGACAAGGGTGTCGTAGGCCGCGAGCGCGGCCAGCACGAGGCCAGAGCGCCATAGGAGGGCGACGCCATCGGCGACGTTGCCGAACCACGCCGGTTTCATCGTCCAGAGCACGGCAATCCCGAACACGACCGCGAACGCGTCGCCCGCATCCGTGCTCAGGGTGTCCTTGACGGCCACGAGACCCGCGTTACCCGTGGGGTTGTCCGTGCGCGTCAGTGGGCCGATAATGGCGTCCGTCAGGTCCTTTATCTGTGTCGCCAGGATCGCGACGAAGCCGTTCCACACCGACGAAAAGCCCCGCTGAAGGACACCCCAGATGTCGATACACACGCCGTTACCCAGTGGCAGCGGAATAGCGAGCGCCGTCGCACTACAGGTGCTACCTGACGACACCGCCCCGCCAATGGTTGCCGCCGGCGTCGGGCTCGGGCTAGGCTGGGCCGTGGCAGCGACCACAACGAAGACCCGCGCCGTTTGCGTGGGCTGTGGCGTGTGCGTCGGTGTGTGTGGCGGCAGTGGCGCCGCCATGACGAGCGCGGGTAGGAGCGCCGCCACAAGCGCCAGGGTCACGAGTAAGGCTTTCATGCGGTCGCCTCCATCGTCGTGCCATCGACGGCTAACTTGATGCCCTGCCACACGTTCCCGCCGGCTTGTGCGGTCCACCAGTCCCGCGCCGTGATGTCGTCTACATCACTCGCAAAGAGGGACGCCTCATCGGGCGTGAGCTCCACGCGCACAACGCCGTGCAGGTCGCGCGGGCTCTTGCGGTCGCGCCGGGTCAGGAACATCGGCATGTATTCCCCTTTGACGCCGCTCATGCGCTGCGCCGCCTCCACCTCCTCGGGCGTGAGTTGGAGCATCCGTTCTAGCCATAAACGCGGGTTGCCCTCCGTCTGCTGGCCGTTGTCTTCGACACTAAAGAGCGCCTTGTAGCTGGCCTGGGTAAAGAACGTTTCCGCATCGACGTTGCCGACGAGATCCTTGATTTGCTGCGAGGCGAACAGCACGCAGTTCCCGCCGTGGCGCGCTTTGCGGGCGTCACGATTGATGTACGCGCGGGCCTGAGGCGACGTGAGCAGGCCCCACGCCTCATCAAGGCCCGTCAGGTGGTCCGCGCTCGCGCGCCCCGCCTGCGTGCTCCTGGCGCGCGCCAGGGCCCGCCGCTGGTCCACGATGGCAAACACGCTGAAATAGGCGTAGTTGCGGAGCGCCGCGTGCTCATCGAGCGGCGCGGTATTGAAGGCGAGCAGGGGCGCGTCGAGCGGGACGGTGGTCTGTCCATCCACCAGGCGCGCGTGCTGGCCGTCGAGCACAAAGGGGCGTAGTTTCCAGGCCAGCCCCCGCCACACCTTGCGGTCGTCGGTGTCCATGCCCGGCGTCGCCGCTTGCTCCAGCAAGCACGCGTACAGGTCGCGCATGACCGGCGGCGTCGAACGGGCGTCCCCGGTGAACGTGCCGTAGACCGCCCGTACCGCCTCGTCGATGAAGGGCGCTTCAAGGCCGGTTAGACCGCCCAGCAGCAGGTCGAGCGCGGCCGTCACGAAGCGCACCCGTTCGGCGCGGTCCTCGTCGCCCTCGCGGGGTCCGTCGAAGACGTTGATCGTGGCCGACGATGCGCCCCCTAACAACGCGCGGGCGCCGCCCGAGATGTCGCAGAGCGCCCCGAATGAATCGACCGACGAGACAACCGTCGCCATGTCGCCGCGCAACAAGAACCACAGCGCGATCTTCTGCAGCAGGCTGGTCTTGCCGGTACCCACGCGCCCCAGCACCACGCCGATACGGTTGTAGAGGTTCGGGTCGTCCAGCGCCAGGCTCACCACGTCGCCGGCCGCGTCCGTGACGCCCAACGGGACACCCGGCGTTCGTGTGCCCGGATTGAAGACCAGGAACGGCCAGGCGTTGCCGAGCGTGGGCGAGTCCCAGCGATAGGTCGAGCGCGCCCGGTCGGGATAGCCCGGCAAGGTCGCGCGGTAGAGCGGCTCCTGGTGCGCGTGCCCGTAGCCCGGCTCCGCGATCATCGTGTCGCGCATCGCCTGCAAGACCCGTGTCACGCGAGCGTCGAGCTGGGCCTGCGTGGCGCCCTCTAGCCGCACGTAGCAGCCCACACGAACGATGCTGTAGCCTTGCGTATGCAGCGCGACCGCTTGAGCGTGAGCGTCCTGCGCGGCCAGGTCGGTGGTAATGTCGCTGTGGCCCGTCGTGGTGGCGCTCATGACGCGGAGGCGCGCGCCCTGGCGCTTGCGCTCCCACCACCGGCTCAGGCCGGTCACATGCAGGACAATGGTGACGGGGCAGTCCGCCGCCACGAGCGGGCGTAGCCAGCCAGGGTTAGTCTCGACCGGCGGCTGCACCAGGAACAGGGTGCGTACCCACCGCGCGGCCTTCGCTGAGGCACTCCCTGTGCCGAGGCGATAGCGGAGGTTGCCCTCCGGGCCGTGTGGCGCCGTGTACCCCGCGCCGGCGTCGTCGGTCTGGTCCAGGTGCCGGGCGAGGAAGGCGTGGGCGTCATCCGTCGTGACGGGCAACGGGGCCAGGCCCATGCTCACCAGTTGCCGTGTGATCGCGGCCGTGGCCTGCGCGAGCCTGGCCGGCTCCGTCTGGTCGGGGTAGCCGTCCTGGATAGGGTACGGCTGGAGCAGCAGCCAGTAGTCGAGCATGGCCGCGTGGCGCGCGGTCGGCGCCGTCAGTCGGTCGGCCCAACGCGCCACCAGGCGCTCGCCCAACTCACCCAGCGCGGGCGTGTAGGGCGTGGGCGCGAGCTGGGCGCGTAGGGTCTGTGTCATCGTGGCGGCGTCCGCCGGGCGGTTCTCGATATAGACGGCCAGCCGCGCCTTGTAGGGCAGACTGGCCGCGAGCAGGGCGAGCTGGCCCGCGTGGCGGTCCTGGTCGGGCGTGGAGAGCGACGCGAGCGCCACTCCAGGGAGATGGAGCAGCGCCCGCGTGATGCCATCCGCGCCGGTAATCGTCAGATCGTCATTCACTATGACGGGCGTCAGTCTGCGGCGCATGATGACTCCTTTGTGCCTGTACGGCCGTCCGTGCCTGTGCGGTCCTGGTGGTGAGCTGTGTTCGCGTCGCCGTGATCCCGCGCGCCATGGTCCGGCCCATGACGCGCACGGCGTAGCGGCTCATTTGCGCGGGGTATCTTTCGATGCCGCCGCGTCCGAAGGCCAGGATCGGCGCGACCAGCAGAACGGTCGGCACGGCCACGGCCATAAGGTGCATGCTTGGGTTATGGACCCCACGCGCCAGGCTCGCGCAGGCCCACAGCGATACGACAGCAACCCCGGCCGCGATCCACTGAGGGACCGTCAGCCGCATGAGGCGCAGGTTATCGTTCAAGCTGCGTGGCGTCCGGTGCGCCATCTAAATGCCCGCCCCAATGGCCGCGAAGCTGGCGATCAGGACGATAGCCAGGAACGCCGACCCCAGGATCTCGGCCTTATGCCCCTTGCTGAACACCAGGGCGCACGCCGCCGAGATGATAATGATAGCGATTAGCCCAGGGCTAACCTCGGTGATATAGCCAATAGCCTTCTTGCTCGCATCTCCGAACGCGCTGGCGATGACGATAGCCGCTGCAGTGTGTATGTGCTCCATGGTCGTGCTCCTCTACACTCTGGCCGCGCCGTCAGCAGTAGCAAAGGTGCTACAGTAGGGGCGGTCCTGTACTAATCGTACCATTTTGTAATTAAAAATTACAAAAACGTATACTGGGGAGGTGACGTGTAACGCATGGCTAGACCGAAGAAGGAGGGCGCCTTGGACAAACCGATTATGGTCCGCGTCGACCCGGACGTGCATCAGCGTTTGATGAAGATCGCGCAGGCTGATGAGCGGACGCTGGCCAATACGGTCCGGCGCGTGATAGATCGGGGGTTGCCGGTGATGGAGGAAGAATTAGCGCGGGCCGAGGGGGACGCACGCCTAAAGGGATAGCCCGATTCAAAGTGTGATTCACACCTACTAGTAACGACTACGGTGTGTTTGGCGTTAGATTCAATGTCTCTAGTTTTCGCTCACAGCATGGCAGCAAGGGAACGCCTTTGGTAGAGTGCGGGTGCTAAGACCGTCCGATCCAAAGGAGTTCCCTGATGCCCTCCGCAGTCTATCGTATGATGACCCTCCTGTGCAGCCTCGTCGTGACGCTGCCGATCGGCACAAACCTGGGGCTGTTGCACCTGCTGTGGATGCTGGTGAGCGGGCAGTTGCTCGGCACGCGGGGGGCGGTGATCCCCGGCTTGAGTGCGTGCGGTCTGTCGGACCGAGCGGTGCGGCGCGCGTGGGCGGCGCTGGGGCAGGGCGACTGGGCGTGCGACCACCTGTTGGCCCGCTGGCGCGCCCTGGTCGTCGCGGAGGGGCGCTGGCAGCCGCACACGCACGGGGGCTATCACCCGGTGGCGGTGGACGTGACCGCGTTCTGGCGACCGCGGCTGCAGGACTGCCCGACCGTGCACTATCACGCCGAAGCCGGCCGGGCGTTGCCGGCCATCCCGCTGGGCCTGATCGCGCGCGTGGGGAGCGTGGGGGGCCAGCGCCTGGCGCTGCCGCTGGCCATGGTGCGGGCGGCGGTGGCGGACCCGCGCCCCGGCACCCAGGAGCGCCTGCTGGTCCGTGCGGCGGTGGCGCAGTGTGGAGCGGATGACGCCGTGGTGCTGGATGCGGGCTTTGGGCTGGCGCTGCTGCAGGAGGAGGGGGCGACCCGCTACGTGGTGCGCTGTGCTAAGAACAGCGTCTTTCGCCGCGCCACCCCGCCGCCCTATGGCGGGCGCGGACGCCGCGCCACGCGCGGAGAGATCGTGCGCCCGCTGCCGCGGACCTATAAAGGGCGGGCCATCCCCGCCACGCCGCCGGATCGCACCGCGACGTGGGAGGAGGACGGGGTGACGCTGCGCGCGGAGGTCTGGACCGCCCTGGTGCGCACGACGGCTGCGGCGGAGGCGGAGGCGAAGGCGACAGATCCTACCTTCACCGTGATCGCCGTCTATGACCCGCGCTACCGCGAGCCGTTGCTCCTGGCCTCGCCGCTCCCCGTCACCGCCCGTGTGCTGCACGAGCTCTACCACGACCGCTGGCCTGTGGAACAGCTCCCGTTGGCCGCCAAACAGATGCTTGGCGCTGCCCGCGCGTTCGTTCACGCGCCGGAGACCTGCCAGCGCCTGCCCGAACTCGCCCTCCTCGCCGGGGCCATCCTATCGTACGTCGCGGCCACCGCCCCGGCCATCCCAACCGGCTTCTGGGACCGCCGCCCCCAGCCCACGCCCGGTCGCCTCCGGCGCGCCCTCACGCACACGCTCTTTCCGCATGACTTCCCACTTCCGGCCCGTATTCGCACAAAAAAGGTCCGCACCGACCATCTACCCACCGGCTTCTGGGGCCAACGGCGGCGGCATGCGGCCCCAGAAGCCGCTGCTCCGCTTGACCTAGCCGCCTGATGCAGCGGAAACTAGAGTAGCATGAACTTCGGGCTAATCTCGCTCCAGATCGACCCGAGCAGTTTGTCATTCTTGCGCAGGTTGGACATGAAGCCGCGGGCCGCCTTGCGGGCGAGCGGCGCGGGGCTGTGCAGCAGTTC
>JAABVA010001156.1_pt1 | contig 29022 bp, 17 predicted proteins | sample 5560331 | NCBI WGS metagenome assembly JAABVA01 (sample SAMN12812661, study PRJNA571458) | rock metagenome | isolation source: Antarctica rocks | place: Antarctica: Victoria Land, Mt New Zealand sud | collected 2016-01-07 | reverse complement strand
CAATGACATGTCAATTGACAAATGTATGTTGATATTTGAGCATGTCCTTAACAGGAAGCTTCATTTCCAGCATATCCTTAACAGGAAGCTTTGTTTCCAGCATATTCTTGACAGGGAGCTTTGTTTCTGGCATGTTGTTGTCAGGAAGGCTTCTTTTGTTTGGCTATCTTGAGTCATTGCTTCCCTAGTTAGTTGATGACATCATAGTGGTGTCGTCATGACTTCTTGCTTATAGGGGTATATAGCTGGCACAAGGCCCACCAGCAAGCTCTGCACACCCTACAGTGGGGGCGACAGTGAGGGTGAGGGTGAGGGCGAGGGCGAGGGTGAGGGCGAGGGCGAGGGCGAGGGCAAGGGTGAGGGTGAGGGCGAGGGCGACAGCAAGCAGGGGCAACAGCGAGGGCAACAGTGAGCGAGGGCGACAGCAAGGTGAGGGCGAGGGTGAGGGCGAGGGCGAGGAGCGAGGGCGAGGGCGAGGAGCGAGGGTGACAGCGAGCGAGGGCGACAGCAGGAGCGAGGATGACAGTGGGGTTAAGGGCGACAGCTGGGGTAAGGGCGACAGCTGGGGCAAGGGCGACAGCAGGAGTGAGGGTGACAGCGAGGGCAAGAGCAAGCAGGGATAACAGCAAGGGAGGCAACAGCAAGGGTAACAGCAAGTGGCAGGGACGACAGTGAGGATCTCTATCAGCAGTCATGTGTATATAGAAATATATTCTTTTATGAAAGTAGTATATAAGATAGATTTGAAATCCTGCTGTCATCTCTCACACAGTCAGTACCAACATGCTTTTGTTACCAGCAGTGTTTTTCATTCAAATTCATGTCAGTACCAGCATGCTTATCTTACTGACAGCATTCTCAAATACAAGCATGATCTTTTCTCTAAAAACCTTGCTGAACAAGACATGTGCTGATCTTGGGAGGCTGTTATCACAGTATTACTATCGACATGGTATCACATGTAAAGTTATTACAACATGTGTGATATCATTGCTTACTCATCTCTTACTAAGCACCCCTATTTATGTCTTAGTCATCATTTTCTATATATACTCTACATAGCATAAACAAAAAGAAACAACTTTCTACAGATCAATTCACATCTGATAGCATCAAAGATTTAAAACATACTTTTAAGCAGTTCTGAAACTCAAGCTTTGATCTGAGCTAATTTAATTTATATTTTAATTATGAAAGTTCTGATGCAGTCATGCATAAATTATGTATTTATTCTCTCTTCAATGCTCATCATTACTTCAGTGTTGAGACTATAAAATAAAGAGATAAATTTTTATATTATATTGTATGAAGAAAAGTTCTATCTTTCTTATATTGTAATATGTTTAACAGCAATTCAAATCAAACTGAAATTAATTTATTAATTAATATCTTCAATCATTTACAATCTTTCAGTATAAAGCTTAACTTTATTTTTATAATGATAAATAAACTCACTATTATCAGTCAGTCATCAGTGTCAGAAATGACTTCTTAAGTTAATTACAAAATAATGATAAGTTAAATTGCATTTCTTTAGACTTAATTAAAAAATATTTATATTAATTAATTAATTTTTAGCTTTATGTCTGAGATCACATCTTCATTTAATGCAGCTTCAGAGACTTAAGAAATATTTAATGTAATAATGTTTTTCTTTATAATAATGTTTAAGAATTCTCTGAAGATGAAGATATTATTTATTTATAAAAATAATCAAAAAATGAATGCTGCAGAGATGTAAATTCTTAAAATGAAAGCTTACTTTCAATTTTACAAAATGTTAATGAATTGACTTCTGAATAATGAAGCAAAGATTATTGTTATGATCAGTTATTTGAAAGATACTGTTAAAGTATGATGACTTTAAAAAAAAGAATAATTTTAAGCTGAAAAAGATCTGTTAAATGTTAGATCTTAAAATATGAATGACTTCTTTTTAGCATTTTTACTGATCTTTAAAAATGTTAATGAAATAAAACATTAACATTGCTGTTATGAGATACTGAAACAAACAAAATCAATTCAACAATATAAAGTAAAGTTTACAAAGATTGTACAACTTCTTCAGTTTATATCAGTTAAATATGAACAGAAATGACAGTTCATTTAAGATTTAAAGCAAAAGATTTAATTTAAACTCTGAAAGTATTTAGAGACTGAAGTAATTACTTTTAATAAATTAATTTGATAAGCTGATTAAATTGAATAAAGTCTTCAAGAAATACATAATAAAAATCATCTTAACATCTTTAATGACTTAAATTTAAATTATAACAACTCATTAATTAATTCTTGAGATTAATTTCAAAGCTATGAGAGATCAATTACATTTAAATTAAATAAGTCAGATACAGAAGCTTATTGAATTTAATGTAAAAAAAATAGAATGTATTTTCACTATAAAAAGTTCTTGCATATAGTTAAAGACTGCTGAGAAAACAAGAACACTGATAAGAATAAAGATAAGAGTAAAGATAAGAATAAGAATAAGAATAAGAAAAAGAATAAAGATAAGAAGAAGTTAAAGATTGTTGAAGTTGATTTGAATGATTTGAAAAATTAAAGTTATTTATAAATATAAAAGTATTTATGAACAAATTAACAGAAGCTTCTATTCAACTTAATAATGATCTGAGTAAAGCATTCACACTGAATGATCTAAAACTCTTATTATTGAGTATAATCTTTAATTAAATCAACATTCTCAATTTAAATACATATATTCTTGCAGGCTGCATTCAAGATGAACTGAACAAGATAAACATGAAAGTATTAATTGATTTAGATGTAAATCAAATATATATTTTCTCAATAGTTGTCAATTAAATATCAATCAATAATTGATATGAAATTAAATCACTTAAGATATCTTTATTAAACAGACAGATCATTTAATTAACTGCAAAGCTGATCTTTCATTTCAAGATAAATAGTTTTCAACAATGATTAAAAGCATAAATTATGAATCTTTAAGAATATAATCTTATTCTGAGATTAATCTGACTGAAAGTCACTAATTTTCAGATCAATTAAGCTACAGACTGTATGACAATTCAGAATTGATAATGAAAACATTATTATTTATTTCTGAAAAAGTGACAACAAGCTGTAAATGAGTTAACATTAAATGTGATTGAAGAGTGTACAGCTATGAAGACACTTTGAAATTACAGAATTATTAGATACTTATTAGTAATTTAACAGAACTTAAAGAAGTCAGAAGCTGAACTGTTAATTATTATGAATGAATAACTATGAATCATTATTGAAGAGTTTCAATTCATATTTAAGTTGACTTTATCAGACAATTTATCATCTAAATGAGTATTTAAACATAGCATTAACATCAATCATGTCAAGTCTATCAACATAAATGTTTACTCTCTGTCACAGCTATAGCTGAACAAACAGACTAAATAGATAACAGAATTAATGAATAAAGATCTGATTTATGAATTCATAAGTTTATGAGACTTTCTGATTCTGTTTGTTAAAAAGAAGAAGAGTACATGATGAATGTGTATTGATTACAGAATATTAAATAATATTATTGTTAAAAATAAATATTTACTTCTCTGAATTCAGAAATGTCTAGATTGAATCAACAAAATCTGATATTTAATTAAGCTTAATCTCACTTTGAGCTATTATCAAGTTTATATGATCAAAGACAATACAAAAAAGACTGGCTTCAACATTTATTACAGTAAATATGAATTCATAATTATGTTCTTTAAGCTATGCAATGTCTTAATGACATTTCAGTCAATAATGAACTCTATATTATGAAACTTACTCAACAAATTCTGTCTAATATATCTCAACAACACATTAATCTTTTTTAACTCAATTTTAAATTATCAAAAATACTTATGAATCATTCTTAATATCTTAAAGAAACATAAGCTATATGTTAAGTCTAGTAAGTGCACTGTTGAGGCAAAAATTCTTAAGTTTTGTAAACATATTATGAGACAAGACATACTATGATCAATCTCTATCAAAATATCAGTCATTAAAAATTAATCTGCTCTGAAGACAGCACATTATGTACAGCAGTTTCTTGAACTGACTTTGTATTACTGATGATTTGTATAAGAATTTGTATGAATTGCAGCATCATTATTGAATTTGTTTAAAAAGAATGACATTGAGTTGTGTATAAAGAAGAATTGACTCATTATCTGAAATACATTATGTAATAGTGTCTTTCAATGATTTAAGAATGCACTTACATTCAAATCAATACTTATTTAAGTAGTCATACACAAATCATTTATTATCAAAATAAACACTTCTAAATAAGCAATTGACTGTGCTCTGATGCAGAATGAAACAGATAAGAAATGTCATTCAGTTATTTATAATGATCAGAAGTTATAAGATGCAGAGTTCAATTATTCTGTTTATGAAAAGAAGCTATTGATCATTAAGCATACACTTTGAACTTAATAGTACTATATTAAAAATGATCATATTACAACTATTATTATGAATCATGAAGATCTACAATATTTAAAGAATACACTGTATCTATTCAAATGACTAGCTCAATGAATTGACAAATTTCAGCAATATAATCTTAACATTCAATATTGATCTGAAGCTTAGACTGTTATATTAAATTTGATTAGTCATTAATTTAATTTTATAGAAGAAGATTTAATAAATAAAGTGTTCTTAAATGCTCTGTAAGAACTAGACAATGTGAAATGAAAGAAAGCAATGATACTGTATCTGAAAGATGATACAGAATCTGAAAAGTCACTGCTTTGTAAGTATGTATGTAAAAATAATGTGATGAATCAATTTTGACTGCATTATGATTTGAAATTGAACAACTCATATTTAATTTAAAAGTAAAATGATGATGAAGTGTCATTTCTACAGTTTCAGTACTGTGCAGACTTTTTGAAACATATATACACTGAATATGAGCATTTAAAAATGTCAGGACTGCTAAAAGTCATTTGACTTCAAGCTTAATGACATAAATTATTGTAGAATATTAAATTATTTATAAAGTATTGTTTTAACTGTTAAGTTGCTCAGCAACCTTAAAAACATTAAGAAATTAAAGAACATTTGTATTTAATTTGCAAGAATTTATTACTGTTTAAAAGATAAAGAATTAACATAATAAACATACTATCTTGAATGCTCTGAGAGAACTGCTAAATTATAATGATAATTAATTATGTTACAGATTGATCTGTAATTAAAGCTGTTTTGAATGCAATGAAAACAATAGTTGCAGATTTTCTGTGTAATGAAATCTTTATAAATTATAATTTATCAAGAGAGTTACTATTCAATAATGATATGAACTTTCTCAGCTATGTTGTGATCTACTATTTAAAAAAGCTCAGAACTTAACATAGAACAATGATTTTTTATTATCTCTGTACAAATAAAAAGATAGAAAATCTAAATGAAATATTGAGCTTCATGTTTACAAAATATCTTATGAATAAATTAACTTAATTATGAAATAAATACTTATCACAAGTACTTTTTGCAGTCTAAATCTGAGCTCATAATATAACTAAACAGAGCTCATTCTATCTACTGTATAAAGTAAATTTACAATTATCAGACAACTTAAACAATCTCTGATTGCTGAGAGAAACTGACTTTGAAGATCAGTTAAAATGAATTGAGTAGGTACAGATAATTTAAATAATTATTAATGAATTTTTTTTATGAAAGATTATTGAATCAAAAATGATTCATAATGAAACAGTGCAGTTAAGCACTACAAAGAAAGAAGACTGAATACTTATATGAAATGAAGAGTCTCAGAAGTTTAAAACTAAATGATTTAAGTCTTATAAGATATTGAAAACTCATTCATTAGAAATTTATGCATTAGAAATGCTTACAAAACATGTTTTATGAAATTTAATTTATAATAATTAATTTGTAAAAGCATATATCTTTAATGTTAATGAATTTTAAGCTAGTTCAGAGCTGCAAAGTAGTCTGAAATGAGCTAAATTATTTGTGCAGTGATTAAGTTCTGAAGTTAATGAGATTTTTAAATAGAAAGAGTCATCATTATCTTTTTATAAAGAACTCTTGATCATATCTTGAGCTAAATGAGATCACAGACAAAAAAAAAGAACTACATAAGCTCTTAATAAAGAAGAGAGAAGATTTCTTTTAGAAGACAATTTATAAGATATAAAAACATTATGAATGAATAAACTTATCTATATTTTCATTACAGAATGTTTTAAAAGCACACTGAAGTATTGTTTTTCTCAAACTGATCTTGATTGAAGTGAATAATGTAATGAATGCATTACAGAAAACTATTAAAAACTGAAGAAATGTTGATGATTTGATTTCAACATTTATGACAGAAGAGAGATGTAATTAAGAGAAAGTGAAAGTTTTAACATCACATGATATTAAGAAAAAACTGAATGATTAAAAATAACTCAGTAAAGATTTGCAATAATGACATAATGAGTTGAAGTTGAAGCAAACAAGAAGTAAAGCTAAAAAGAAAGATCAAAAAGTCTTAACTTCAATAATGATTAACAGTGATTTGATGATGATCTGTGAAAGAAATATGAGTTTATATAATCTATGTAAAAGACTTAAGAAAAAGATTCTCATAGATTAGAAGATGATAATATTAGAAGCAAAGCAATTTCATTAACTATCTATTTATTGAAAAAAAAAAAAAAAAAGCTATAAGCTAAGTACAGACTGTATTTAAAGCAAAATTACTGTTCACTGTAATGATGCAACAGCAAGCAGAAATACAACTGATGTAAATGAGACAGCAATGTAAGTGAAGCAATAAATGCATCAATGTTAAATCTTTTAACTTAATAATAAAAAATCTCAGCAGCTATCTTTAACTCATCTACAGTGCTTGAAACATTCTCTGTTGATGAGTAATTGTAGTTAACAGAAAGTGTAACATCATCAATGATGATGATGAGAGCAGCAGACAGAGCAGCAGCACAATAATAATGAGAAGTTGCTGAATTGATAGATGAAGAGAATTTGAACTTTGTATGATTTAAAATAATAAGTAATCATCATATTAATATAAACTCATACTTATAAAAGCTGCACTGAATACTCTATGCATCTTAATGACAGTTTGTACACAAATTATAAAGAAGATAATGATCATTAAACTTAATCTAAATGCACATTGTAAATGATCTGTCTTCATACATATAGTTGTTGCAGACAGTCAGCTTACATTTCTTATAAATGTGAGTGACAGCAACTTCACAATATATTTAGTAAGTGCAAAAATGATTTAAATTCATATTAATACATAAAATTAACTATTAAATTATTGACAATATCTTAAGCTTAACTCTGAGTCAGTCTATAGAAAGTTGTTTCTATTTGTTTACACTATGTAGAGTATATATAGAAAATGATAACTAAGACATAAATAAAGACACTTAATAAGAGATAAGTAAGCAATAATATCACATTCTTTTCTACTGCACAGTCACAACAGTTCACTAATGTGAATGCAGAGATTTGCTTAACATTCTGTAAAATTTTTATCTGCAATTTACATTCACATTGTTTTACTTTGTTTCACATTACTATTGTCATTCAGTGCAGATGACAACAACTTAAACTGAAAGAAGTTTATTTCTAATTGTGTTTACAAAACTACTGACTATTCTCATTTTAAGAAAAGCTTACAAAACTTTTCTTTCAATATATTATTGTCTTGATTTTAATTCAAAAATTAACAATACATAAAGCTGATTAAGTATTCTGCTTTTAATATTATTATCTTTTAATCTATAAGAATCTTTTTCTTAAGTTTCTCATATAAATTATATAAATTCATATTTCTTTCACAAATCATCATTAAATCACTGTTGATCATTACTGAAGTTAAGACTTTTTAATCTTTTTTTTTAGCTTTATTATTTGTTCACTTTAACTTCAACTCATCATGTTGTTATCATAAATCTTTATTGAGTTATTTTTAATCATTTAATTTTTTCTCAGTATTATATAATGCTAAGACTTCTGCTTTCTCTTAATTACATCTTTTTTCTGTTATAAATGTTAAAATCAAGTCATCAACATTTCTTTAACTTTTAATAATCTTTTATCATACATTCATCACATCATTCACTTCAGTCAAGATCAGTTCAGAAAAAGCAATACTTCAATGTGCTTTTGAAATGTTCTGTAATGAAAGTATAAATAAATTTATTCATTTATAATGTTTTTATATCTTATAAATTATCTTTTAAAAAAGATCTTCTTTCTTCTTTATTAAAAGCTTATATAGTTCTTTCTTTTGTCTGCAATCTCATTCAGCTCAAGATATAATCAAGAGTTCTTTATAAAAAGACAATGATAACTTTTTTTATTTAAAAATCTCATTAACTTTAAGACTCAATCACTGCACAGATAGTTTAGCTTATTTTAGACTGCTTTGCAGCTTTGAATTAGTTCAAAATTCATTAGCATTAAAGATATGTGCTTTTATAAGCTAATTATTATAAATTAAAATTTATAAAACATGCTCTGTGAACATTTCTAATGCATAAGTTTCTAATAAATAAGTTTTCAATATTTTATAAAACTCAAATCATTTAACTTTAAACTTCTAAAACTCTTCATTTCATATAAGCACTCAGTCTTCTTTCTTTATAATGCTTAATCATACTGTTTCATTACAAATCATTTTTAATTCAATAATCTTTTATAAAAGAATTTCATTAACAATTACTTAAACTATCTGTATCTATTTAACTCATTTTAACTGATCTTTAAAGTCAGTTTCTCTCAGCAATTAAAGGTTGTTTAAGTCATCTGATAGTCATAAATTTATCTTATACAGTAGATAGAATAAGCTCTGTTTAATTGTATTATAAGCTTGAATTCAGGCTGCAAAAAGTGCTTGTGATAAGTATTTGTCTCATAGTTAAGTTAATTTATTCATAAGATATTTTGTAAATATGAAGCTCAATATTTTATTTAGATTTTCTATCTTTTCATTTATGCAAAAATAATAGAAAGTCATTGTTCTATGTTAAGTCTTAAGCTTTTTTAAGTAATAAATTATGACACAGCTGAGAAAGTTTATACTGTTATTGAATAGTAACTCTCTCAGTGAATCATAATTTATAAAGATTTTATTACATAGAAAATCTACAATTATTGTTTTCATTGCATTCAGAACAGCTTTAGTCATAGATCAGTCTGTAATATAATTAATTGGTGTTATAATTCAGCAGTTTTCTCAGAACATTTAAGATAATATATTTATTATGTTGATTTCTCATCTTTTAAACAATAATAAGTTCTTACAAATTAAATATGAATGTTCTTTAATCTCTTAATGTTTTCAGAGTTATTGAGCAACTTAACAGTTAAAATAATATTTTATAAATAATTTAATATTCTGTAATAATTTATGTTATTAAGCTCAAAGTCAAATGACTTTAAGCAGTCCTGACACTTCTAGATGCTCATATTTAATGTATATATGTTTTAAAAAGTCTGCACAATACTAAAACTGTAGAAATGATACTTCATTGTCATTTTACTTTTAAATTAAATATAGATCATTCAATTTCAAATTATAATGCAGCTGAAATTGATTCATCACATTATTTTTACATACATAAGCAGTGACTTTTCAGATTCTATATTATCTTTTAAATACAATATTATTGCTTTCTTTCATTTTACATCATCTAGTTCTTACAGAGCATCTAAAAACACTTTATTTGCTAAATCTTTTTCTATAAAATTAAATTAATAATTAATTAAATCTAATATAATAGTCTGAGCTTCAGATCAATATTGAATGTTAAGATCATATTGTTGAAATATATTAATTCATTAAGTTAGTCATTTAAATGAGTGCAGTGTATTCTTTAAATATTGTAGATCTTTGTGATTTATAACAATAATTATAATATAATCATTTTCAATATAGTACTGTCAAGTTTAAAGTGCATATTTAATAATTAATAGCTTCTTTTTATAAACAAGATAATTAAGCTCTGCATCTTGTAACTTTTAATCATCATAAATAACTAAATAAAGTTTCTTATTCATTTCATTCTGCATCAAAGTACAGTCAATTGCTTATTTAAAAGTGTTCATTTTGATAGTAAATGATTTGCATACAGTTACTTAAATAAGTATTGATTTAAATGTAAGTGCATTTTTAAGCTATTAAAAGACACTGTTACATAATGCATTTTAGATAATGAATTAATTCTTCTTTATATACAACTCAATGTCATTCTTCTTAAACAAATTTAATAATGATTGTCAGAATTATCACCTGACTACAGCTTATCTTGTTACTGTTGCCTTTACCTATTAAATGAATAGTTTACTTAGTCATTTAGCTACATAAACTCAGTCATGTGTCTTAGTAAGTTGCTTAGCTACTATTTAAGTAGCCATTGTAGCTTTTACATTTACTTATCTTTTTACTTATATCATAGATTTATCATTAGAGTTATAGCTTTTAGCTATTAGACTTAGAAGACTGTAACAATATAATAGCATTAACTTAAAGACTCAGCATTAAATCTTTATACTTAATAACTTCTTTGTTCTTCACTTTCACCTCACTTCTACCTCACCTCAATATCTCATCACCTTTCTCAGCCTCATTAAAACATCAGCAACACATTAATTTATCTATTCATCTAACTGTCTTTTCACTACTCTATCTCTCTACTCTACATTCATTCAAGCCATTGTAGTTCAACAAGCTAAACACTACTATATTATTCTACTTTCATATCAGTATGAAGCTATGTCTTCAGCTTATTTATCTGACTCTTTTGCTCAAAATGAGCTTCTCAATTTAAAAGACATAAAAGAAAGTCTTTTAACTGTATAAGTCTCATCATCTTCTTCTTCTGAAGTCAAACAGTCATCTAGTGAATTTACTCATCTAAATGTCTTGAAATGACAGACTTGTATGACAAACAAGCTGATGAGTAACATGCAAGAAATTCTAATTACTTTGCTTTGTCATTTTAAATCAAGATCACAGTCACAACAATTCATCAGCTCTTCAAAATTATCTGATTGATCTTATTAAGCTGAGAAGTCAACAACAATTAATCTATCATATTTATATCTTTCAGCTCTTACATCTACCTCAGCAAGAAGATCTGCATTCAAGCTCAATACAAGATGATCTGTTTTTGAGTTAAGATGAAATAATGATTATAACAGTGACTATGATATGGAAGAAATGAATGATAAGTGCATCAATGATAAAAAGAAAGAAGAGCTTAAACATAATTATTATTAAGAATTCTTGCTGTCTTCTGTTGCTACATTGTCACTAGCCTTTCAATCAGAGAACATTGACTATTTCAATTTACATCTTAATGATGCATATAAAAAGAGCAATTTTGTTCAGCTAAGAAAGAATGTGTACTATTGCAATGTGCATCTCTTTCTGAGTTAAGCAAAGACCATCATCATAATTAAGAGCACACATCTTATTCACATTAGTCTTTACATTTATCTTTGCAGCTTCACTCAACAGTGATATGTTGCTGAACTGTCAGATCTATAACAGAACAGTTTACATAAAGATCTCAGCATGAAAAACTGAGTACAAATTCTAATGACTCAATTTAAACAGTCAGAGCAAGTCACCTTAGATGTCTTACTTGCTCTATGATTTATTCTTGACAACTTACAAAATGACCACAATAGTTTTACAGCTTACATGCAAGCAATGATTTAAAACAAAAGAAACACTGACTTATTTACATTAAATCAGCTGTCATTAGCCTGAAACAAGCTCAATTCTAAACTTCAGTGTGACATTCTGCAGCCCAGATATGACATGATGATGACTAGCTTTATTGAACAGCTAAAGAAATGCAAAGACATGTGAAAATGTCTGTTCAGTCAGTCTTCATACTGATATGAACAGTGAGACTATGAATTACAATCTTGAAGTCAATCATTATTATATAATTTTGCTGATAATGATCAACAGCCTTGTCACTCTGACTACTTGTCAAATAATGCCTTCAAAAATGCTGCAAATTGAGACTATAGAACAAATAATCAAGGCTATGAAATGAATAATTGAGGCTACAGAGCACAACAACTGAATCATACATCATCATATGATTTCACTAGTAATGACTGACAGCTTTGTTGCCCTGAGTATTTGAATGATTGATGAAACAAATCACAATTTAAACATCAAAATGAAGTCTTATCACCATCTTACCTCATCTATTTCATCAAAACAAATGAGCCATACAGGGCATATGAGTCAAATGATGCATTGTCTGCCAATAACAACACTGAAAATGAGCTTTCACATCATGCTGATGTCTCTGAATCTTCACATCACACTGATGTCTTCTTTAATGACTCTGCACAGCCTACTCAATATGATGATTCACTTTATTCATGTCATTCATGTGAAATGCCTCTAGAAACAAGTGAAAACCTTTGAAATCACATTCTTGATTGATATGAAGTTGACACTCATTTCAGTATCACTAAGACAGCTACTCAGCAAGTTAATTACATCAAGTATGCTCTTCAGAACATTGTTGTCATTCTACAATCATCAGTTTATGAATACATTGCTGTCAAAGCAACTTTATTTTGACATGATGCTGAGCAGGAAATGACTATTTGCCTAGATACTGAAAGCACAACTATGTTTATTGATTAAAGTCTAGTGAATAAGGCTAAAATTAAACAAACATTCCTCATAATGGCAGAGAGCTTTTTCAGAAAGCAAGTTCTTGATTAGTTAGTGAAGTTACTCATCATTATAGTCATCTTGTTGTCATCAATAAGACTAGATATCATAGTCTATCTAGTGAATGATCTCTGCGCTGAAGTCCTATTAGACATGGATACCTTGACAAGAGAAGAGATTAATATTGATTTAAAATGAAATAAGCTTACTATAGACTATTGAGAAACTGATTTAGTCTTTAAAACATCTCAAAATTCTACTGACATGCATATCATTATGCAGCCTACTATGCACAAAATTCTCTGTCAACAAAGACTCAATTATCTTGCTCTTTTGAGTCAATTTTGAGTCAAAACATCACCACAACAAGGCAAATTGTCAGCTTTGACAGCCTTAAGTATCTTATCACTCATCTTACTATGTGAAGGTACTACATCAAATCACCACATGAATGTTGTACTACACCTTATTGTCATCAATCTATACAATCATTTTCATCATGACACAAAGACTTTATGAGGCTTCATATCTATATGAAAGAAGCTCATCACATCTTCTTCTTACAACACAAAGCCTTACCTAACAGTTCACAACTTACACAAGCATTTTGCTCACACTATTATCTCATTGACATCTCATCATCAAACTGATTTCAAGATGTCTTACTGTCACATCATCATCAAGTCATTCAGCCATAACATCTTGACACTGTCTCACAAGCACATCATCATTGCTGCATTTTCAAGCCTATAGAGCACAGACTATTCAGACAAAGGTATAGTGATAAAGGCATTGCAGTTTCTTTTGTTCATGACACTTGTCAGAATTATCACCTGATCACAGCTTATCTCACCACTGCTGCCTTCATCTATTAGGTGAATAGTTTACTTAGCTATTTAGTCACATGAACTCAGCCATGTGCCTTAGTGAGTTGCTTAGCTACTATTTAAGTAGCCATTGTAGCCCTTACATTCACTCATCTTTTTACTCATATCATAGATTTACCATTAGAGTTATAGCTTTTAGCCATTAGGCTTAGAAGACCATAACAATGATGCTGTGATTCATACAAATTCTTATATGAACTATCAGTAATATAAAGTCAGTTTAAGAAACTGTCATATATAATGTGCTGTCTTTGAGACAGATTAATTCTTAATGACTGATATCTTAATAAAGATTAATCATAGTGTGTCTTATCTCACAATATATTCACAAAACTTAAGAATTTTCATCTTAACAGTGCACTTATTAAACTTAATATATAGCTTATGTTTCTTTAAGATACTGAGAACAGTTTATAAGTGTTTTTAATGATTTAAAATTGAGTTGAAAAAGATCAGTATGTTGTTAAGATATATTAGGCAGAATTTGTCAAGTAAGTTCTGTAATATAGAGTTCATCATTAACTGAAATGTTATCAGAGCATTGCATAGCTTAAAGAACATAGTTATGAACTTATATTTACTGTAATGAGTGTTGAAGACAGTCTTTTTCATATTATTTTTAATTATACAAACTTAATAATAACTTAAAGTAAAATTAAGCTTGATTAAATATTGAGCTTTATCAATTCAATCTAGACATTTCTGAATTCAGAAAAGTGAATATTTATTTTTAACAGTAATATTGTTTAACACTTTATAATCAATACACATTCATCATGTACTCTTCTTCTTTTTAACAAACAGAATCAAGAAGACTCATAAATTTACAGATTTACAAATTAAATCTTTATTTAGTAACTCTGTTATCTGTTTAATCTGTTTGTTTTGCTGTAGCTGTAACAGAAAATAAGCATTTATATTAACAGACTTAATGTTATTAATGTCAATGCTATGTTTAAACATTCATTTAAATGATAGTTTATCTAATAAAGTTGATCTGAATACAGATTGAAACTCTTCAATAATAATTTATAATCATTCATTTATAATAATTAACAATTCAGCTTCTGACTTCTTCAAGTTTTATTAAATTATTAATAAGTGTCTGACAGTTCTGCACTTTTAAAGTATCTTCATAGCTGCACACTCTTTAATCACATTTAATGTCAACTCATTTACAACTCATTGCTGCTTTTTCAAGAATAAATAATGATATTTTTATTGTCAATCTTAAATTGTCATACAGTCTGTAGCTTAATCAATCTGAGAATTAGTGACTTTTAATTAAATTAATTTCAGAATGAGATTATGTTCTTAAAGATTCACAATTTATGCTTTTAATCATTGTCAAAAGCTATTTATCTTAAGATAAAAGATCAGCTTTGCAGTCAATTAAATGATCTATCTGTTCAGCAAGAATATCTTAAGCAATTTAATTTCATATTAATTATTAATTAACATTTAATTGATAACTGTCAAAAAGATATATATTTAATTTATATCTAAATCAATTAGTACTTTCATGTTTATCTTGTTCAGTCTGTCTTAAATGTGGTCTGCAAGAATATATGAATTTAAATTAAGAGCATTGATTTAATTAAAGACTATACTTAATAATAAGAATTTTAGATCATTCAGTGTGAATGCTTTACTCAAATCATTATTGAGTTAAATAGAAGCTTCTGTCAATTTGTTTATAAACATTTCTATATTTATGAATAACTCTAAATTTTTAAATTGTCTAAATCAACTTCAACAATCTTCAGCTTCTTCTTATCTTTATTTTTTCTCTTATTCTTATTCTTACTCTTATCTTTACTCTTATCTGTGTCTTTGTTGTCTCAGCAGTCTTTAACTATATGCAAGAACTTTTTATAATGAAAGCATGCTTTATTTTTTTTTACATTAAATTCAATAAACTTTCATATTCAACTTGTTTAATTTAAATGTAGTTGATCTCTCACAGCTTTGAGATCAGTCTTGAGAATTGTTTAATAAGTTATTACAATTTAAATTTAAGTCATCAAAGACATTAAGATGACTCTTGTTATGTACTTCTTAAAGACTTTATTCAATTCAATTAACTTATTGAATTAACTCATTAAAAGTAGTTGCTTCAGCTTTTAAATACTTTCAAAGTTTAGATTAAATCTTCTGCTTTAGATCTTAAGTAAACTGTCATTTCTGTTTATATTTAACTGATATAGACTGAAGAAGTTGTACAATTTTTGTAAACTTTACTTTATATTGTCAAATCAATTTCATTTGTTTCAGTGCCTCATAACAACAACATTGATGTTTTATTTCATTAACATTTTCAAAGATCAGTAGAAATGCTAAAAAGAAGTTGTTTATATTTTGAGATCTAATATTTAACAGATCTTCTTTAACTCAAAGTCATTCTTCTTTTTAAAGTCATCATACTTTGACAGTATCTTTTAAGTAATTAACTGTAACAGTAATCTTTGCTTCATCATTTAGAAGTTAATTCATCAATGTTTTGTAAAATTGAAAGTTATTAAAAGAAAGTAGATACTCATGCTATACTATGTCATCTAGTGAAACTTCTAAACTATGTTGTTTATGGGCATATCTTGATCAAGAGAGTTACAGAAAAAGTAGAAAGAATGTTGACTGCAATTAATGTAAATAGAGTCTTTATTTAATCTTTAATATTAGTTTTATCTCACTTCATAGAAGCAGCTAAAACACTACTTCTTAACATTCTCATTTGATGAGACTGTGTCTATTGACTCTCACTGATGACAAACATCAGATGATTAAATGCATTGTTAAAAGTTTAACAAATCATTTAAGAGTTTAATTAATCATCAACAGTAAATCTTATAAATTTAATGAATTGCTTAAAGATTTATTTAAATAGAGATTTAATAAGTCTATTAACAATTATCTCTTAACTGAGCATAAAGTCTATCTAAATCTGATTGTGCTTATGCAGATTACAGATATTGTAATAGAAGATATTAATGTACTTTGATCACTTATATATATGTACATTCTTAATTAAGATTAAGATGACTTAATTATCTTCTCTGAACTGAATAAATAAAAATGCTTAATGAGCTTCATTCTCTTGAATGCTTATACAGTATAAGTTGACTTTAAGATATTTACTTATATTTATGTTTCTTAATATCTGTTCAAGTCAGATCTCAGTCTTCATACACATTGACATGATTACATATTTAATCTCAGTGATTAAGATGATGATGAACTTCTTCTTTTAATTTATTCACAACACTGATTTATCTTTAAGCATATAGATGTACTTTAAAATTGATTTTCAATTCTGCTTATTTAAAGCATAGTTAAAGTCAGAGTATTTAAACATTACTTAACTCTCATTAAGACTGTATATAATGCTGAGATTGATGATTAATTTTATGTATTGTAGTAATTTCTTAAGTATGTGTTCATAATGTTTTACAGAATTGCTGAAATATTAACTTAATCAATTTAATGTGAAGATAATGTTTAACTAAATATGAATTACTGTATACATTAAACTTTCAATTATCTATTAATACTATCTTTGATCTATTCTTTAATCAGTTAAGCTGATGAGATAAAAAGCATTATATTCATTAAGTGAAATGCTGATGACTTTATGCTTATCAGATTACATATAAAGATTCTTTAATATCTTATTTATGTAGTGAGTCTGATTTAGACACAGAGTTCTCATTTTGTAATTGTATATAATTTAAATATTAAGAATTTTCTGTATCTTTTTTAAGTTCTTGACTTTGAACATGCTCATAAGAGCTTGCTTAAATCAGAGAATGTATAATAGATTTATTGAAGTCATAACAATATTGTTTACATAAAAAAGCAGCATAATTCTTTTAATGCTGTGAAGAAGAAGACAGAGTTCAGTTTTGCTTTGATGAAAACTTAATTTAAGTAGTTTAATAATACATTGTTCATATCAGTTCTGTGTGATTTGCTTAAGATTATAAAGACTGTGCAGTATGTGCAGAACATAATTAGATGTGATATTGACTTCAGAAAAAAATGTTATATAGATTGTTTTTTTTAGAAAGAATTCTGTGAAGATGTTATTGACATTTATTTGATGACACTTTAGATTCTTGAGTGCAACAATAGTCAAAAAGACTTGCAGAATGTTAAATTTAATAATGAAAATAAAGATATTCTTATAGTCAACACTGTATATCTGTGAGAAGTCTCTTGTCACAAGTCTTATTTTAAGCTTATTTAAGAATTCATCAGTATTTAGCTTGAGTTTAAAGACTCATTTACTGATTATAATGTTAATTTTTCTTAATGATACAGTCTCTTTTTATGTTTCATTTACTGTCAAGACTGTCAGCTTTGCATAAATAATGTTCTTTTACATTTCTTCTCAGATTGAGTCTCTCACTGCTTCAGCATAGATGACAGATGTTAAAATGTTAAATTTAATTATAAAGTCTTCTTTATCTGCAGAGAATGTCACAAGTGTTAATATAATTTTTAATATTTTAATTAAGAGCTTATCTGCATCTTAATCATTGTTATCATTGTTTCTCTTTTATTTCAAAATCTTAACACACAAAAAGATTCTAACTTCTTTAAGTGTCACTGTCTTAACTTAATCAGTGTTGATCTTCTTCTTTAATAACTTATCTAAATTAACTGCAGTCAACTTGACCTTATGTTGTTTATCTTAAGACTTGTTAATCTTAATTATAATTAAGTCAGACTGCATCTTACTATTCTAAGTCATAAATGTCTGATTTGAAGCTGTGATCTTCATAATGATTAACTTCTTTTATAAACATTTAATAAATCTTCTATTCAGAAGAACATTTAATGTTTATTGTTGCAGTTTAAGATTAACAGTGCTTTTCTTCTTACTTTTAGCAAACTTTACAGCATAATTCTTAATGATGCACTTAAGATCTAAAGCTTAAAGCTGATATTGCTTTATGATTTTCTCAATATAGCTTATAAAGACTTTTACTTATTCTTAATTTATGAATTTGTTGTGTCTATCTTCAGATAGTAACTTGAGATCAATGTAGCTGTAGTATTTGCATTCTTATATATAAATATAATTAATGAATAACTTCACATCAGTGAAAGCTTTCTTGAAAGTTATCTGCTTATCATTAATTAAGAAATTAATTGCTGTTTAATTATAAAGATAAACATCTGTTTATGCTGTCTATACTCAGAACTTTATTGACAGTTATGTTTCTTTAATTGTGATGTACACTGAGTTCTCAGTGATTCAGATAACTCTTTCAGCAATGTTATTCTGAATTGACATATAAAGTATTATGTATTGCAATGTAATGTTAAAAAACTTGCATCAGTTGTTTAAAGTAAACTTTAATTTCATTTTATTGTTACTTTATACAGCAAGAATCTTTGCATCAATTTAAAATTCAATCTTCAGCTATCATTTTTGCAGTGTCTGTAAAGTTTCATCATATTGCTTTAATAATATTGTTTACATCTTTTAGAAATGATTATCTACTATCTTCAGAAAGTACTGATATTTGTTAAATGATAAGAGTAATGAGCTGTATATATTAATGAAGATAAGAATAAGAATGTTAATCTTTCTTTTGCTTACAGTGTAATCTTATTTATTGATAAACTTAATTAGAACACAAATTTTATATATGTTCTTATTGTTCTCAACAATGAGAATTGACTTTTCAAGAATTGTTATCTTGTAAAGATTACATAACTTTGCAGAATTAAGATGAACAAATCATTAATGTTAAAGTCTATAAGTCTTGATCTTTTCATTTAATGATGCAGTATTAATGTCTAAGAAGTTAATCATAAAATCATACTTATGAATCTAAACATACAGATTTGTATCTGAAGCAGCAGCAGAAAAGATGATCTCTGAATGTGATGTGTATATTGCAGATATTAAAGCAAATTCATTAAGATTCTTTGCAATGTACTTAATTATATAGATTTTGTTTTACTTTAATGCTTTTATTATAGTCTTGCTGTGCTTATTATACATTTAAAGACAGTGTTGATTAAAGCTTTTATGCAGTTTCATTTTGCACATTCACTTTCTTGACAGAAGATTGATCTCAAATTGAAATATGTAAAGTGTTGAACTCAGCTTTACAGAATTTTCTGATCTGACTTGTATAATGATCACTTCACAATAGTAAGAGTATAAATGTTTTTCTTTAACTTTAATTTATTAACATCTCATGAAGAATTCAGAGTCTGTAATTCATTCAGATTTAAACATCTTACTGACAGTCTTCTTAAACAGAGTAGCAATTTCATTGTTAACTTTCTTTTTCTCTTTAGATTTAGAGAAGAAATCATCATCATTATTGTTATTAATTTTTGCATCAAAGACTCTGTGTCTCTTTTCTTTTTCTTTATAAACTGACTTTTAATACAACTTAACTGCAGTCAATCTGTACAGCTTAATTGCAGTTAATCTGTTTATCTTTTTTTAAGCATTTTACTTAACATCAGAAAGAAATTTGCAATCTTTAATGAAGTGAAAGCTGTTGCAAAGAAAGTACTTAATAAAACAGTAAGAAAAATGATTACTGTCTAAGCTGAATGATCTATAATAATGTTACTTAATATTAATTATGCAGTAATTTAATGAACTGCAGTTCTAATTCATTAAACATTAATTTTCTTTCTATTTATCTGTTCACAAAATAATAACAGTTTTGTTAATCTTAAACTGTATCTCTTTCTTCTAAAGCTTTTATAAATCTCTCTTAATGTCTGAATTGTTTTAAGCATTAATGACATTGCAGATCATAATGTACTTAATTAATAGTGCTTAAAGCAGTGTCTGAAATCATCATTCTGATTTAAATAACTCAGTTATGTCAGACTGAATTGCAATGATCTTTTTATTAAGTTTGCTCAGATAAATTTATATTTCTTTAATAAATACATTCTTTAACATTCTATATTTAATAAACTCTGTTAAATATTGTCTTTCAATTGTCTGCAGCTTCTTCTTATATTTAAACTTTAATGTATTTCAAACATTCTTTGCACTAATTTTGTTCATTAAATATTCTTGATCATCTGCATTTATGCAAATAATAAATTAATATAAAGTCTTTACATTAATTTTCTGACTTCTAAAGCTGAGACTGCTGAGAAAAAATGAGTCTGAGAATTCACTGATCAGCATAGTAATTGCTAAGATTTTAATAATATTTTATAGATCTTCTTTTATCAGTCATTTTTTCATAAAAGTAAATCATTGATTGCAGTTTTCACAAGTAAGAATTGAGATAAGTTATTGCTTTATAAAGAAGTTGTTGAAGTTCATGATGATGATAGTTGACATATAGTATAAGAAGTGAATAAAGTAAAATAATGATGTATACATTAAAGATAATATAAGTAAAACAAATAGAAAGCTTTTATATTTTTTATTTTGTAAGATAATAATATTTATTTATTTTAATGATTCATATTAAGCTGTCAAAGAACAGTGCTTTTTAAGCAACTATAAATATTGATTTTTGCTGAGACTGATTCTCTGTAAATCTTTTAAATTAAACATACTCAGCTGCTGCAAAATGCTGATTCTGCTAAAGTCAAATTTATTACAAATCTCAATAATCAGTGATACTGCTAAAGCTGAATTGACTGTAAATCTTAATAGTCAGTGTATACAGCTACTGTCAGTGTGCTGATTCTGTTAAAGTCAAATTTATTATAAATCTTTTGTAAATCTCAAAAGTCAACATACTCAGCTATTGTCACACTAGAAGTATACACTTTCTCTGAGAAACTTCTTGTTAATTTGAGCTTATAATCTATTGAAAGAAAGTAGATATTCATGCTATATTATATTATTTAATGAAATCTCTAAACTGTGTTGTCTATGGGCATATCTTGATTGAGAGAGTTATAGAAGAAGTAGAAAGAATGTTGACTGCAGTTAACATAAATAAAGTTTTTATTCAGGTTCTGACACTAGTTCTATCTCACTGTTACAGCCATCATTCTAATAGACTCATTGAATGTGTAGGTTCAGTGAACTACACCTTGAAGGTGTACAGCTCAGTGTAAGCTCACAATGCTCACAGGTAAGCTAAGTGAGCTGGCTCACAGTGCTCATGAATGAGCAAGGTGAGCAGTCTAATATATATACAGATTATCTTTTTTAAGAAGATGAGCATGTTCAATGCAATCATTACTTAGCATACTACTAGCTACTGACTAACTCAACATGTCTGAAACCCTCTTATATCACAAGCTCTAACCCCTAGCCCCTATATCAGAGAAATCTTTGGTCAGAATGTAACATGTTGAACATTCTTATGATATAAGACATGTCAGTCAGCACACAGAAAGCAGTCTTCATCAGCATAATCAATCTTCAGGGCCTTGAAGACCTACAAGAGATGAACAACATACTGAAGATATTGATGCTGAATGTGTTCAGCAGTGAATGTGAAAAGTTGTAAAGCTTCTTGATAAAGCTCAATCTATACATAAATTTCAATCAGAAGAAGTTCAACTTCAAGATGAACAAAGATCTATACACAGTAGCCTATCTCAAAGATGCAGTGTTTGACTGAGTCAACTTTAAACTGCATGAGTTTCTAGACAAGTCATTAAAGAAATGAGACATCAACAAAGAATTAATCTTCAGTGACTTTAAGAAGTTTAAGAAAGAACTTTGAAAGACTTTTGAAGTAATTAATGAGAAAAGAGCAGCAGAATGATGACTTTACATGTTAAAGATGAATAAGTCAGCAGTTAAGTACTTGATGAAGTTTCAGCACATTGCAGCCTTAACTGACTGAGACAATAATGTCTTAGTATTGCAATACTATTGAGGATTGAGTGAAGATATCAAAGATAAGATAGCTTAAAGAGACTGCTCTGAAGAACTTTAAGAGATGATAGATATCTTCATCAACATCAACAGTTAACAGTGAAAACAATGAATGAAGAAGACAGAACCTGATACAGCTTTAAGAACATGAAAATGATGATTCATCATCAGAATGCAAGAAGACTTAATGAATCTCAATAATATCAAGAAACACAATCAGAAGTCACAAGCTAGGTCAGTGAAGCATGAGCATTACAATAGATGACTCACTAAGTCTCACATTCAATGAGCAGAGACTTGCAAATGTTATAACTGTGATAAATTTAGACATCTTGTCAGGAATTGCAAGAAACCTCAACAACAGAGAAAAGAAGTCACAACAGTGAACTCAGTGATAATGCATAATTAACTGAGCTGAACAGCCTGCTATGATGATAACTGCTTTGTGCACATAAGCAGCAAAGATGAAGCTGAATGATGATCACAGAAGCTTAAGAAGAGGCACAGTATTGATTATATCACAATGAGTAAATTAAAGAGATTAGTTATTCTAGAGAAAGTTGTCAGAAACAACTCAGATGAGATTGAAGAGACTGATACTCACAGAACTCAGAAGATAGACACTGCAGAAGCTTAAGATCAAGAAGATCTTATCTGAATGTATCTGAATTTGAATGTGAACCTAAAGAATGTCAACAACTGAGAAGTCAACATGAGACTTAAGCAGAGCTATGAGCACTCTAAGAATTGACATTTAGAATGATGTGAAAGTCTGTTAGAAGAACAGCAGCAGACACTTCAAAAAGAAGTCATCATTAACAAATGACATGAAGCAGAAATGGCAGCTATACAGCTAGAAGGGCTGATGACAACAGTATAACTCACAATATGAGATCAAGAAATGTCAGAGCAATCAAGAAAATATTATGAAATCAAGATACATCTATTCACAGACTATGCAATGCTCACAGAAGAATGTTGAATGCACACAGAAGAATACATGTCACCTGAGTTTCTCAACAAAGTAAAAGCACTAGAGGATCTCATTCAACACAAATATGATCAGTATGAGATGTATTGACACTCAGAACAAATTGTCAGAAAAGAAACTGATGACTACATAAAACTGATCACAATCAGTGAAGAACTGACATGGTTCAAAGAACTATAAAGAAAGTTCACTGAATCACAAGATGAACTTTGAAGCACAGGCAGGGCTCAAGGGACTTTGATAGAAGTAAAGAGTTTGAAGAAGTCAAAAAATCTTAAGCTTTCTCAGTGAGATTAGAAACAAAGAAGCTTCTAATGTCTCAATGAACTGACAATGATCAAAAGATATGGATTGATGTTGAGATATCACTGAAGAAATGACTTTAAGCAATGATAGATTTGAGAACAATCAATAACTTCATCTCACAAAAAGCAATTAAATGGCTAGGACTGACACTGTGATGAGTGTCTAGGTTCACACAAGTGTATATGATCAACAGAGAATACAAATGAATTTATAAAGAAGTTTATATTGAAGTCATAATAAGAAATGATTCACAGAAGTTGAGACTAGATGTTCTTAAGTCAGTTAAGTATGATGCTATACTAGAGATGTTCTGACTACACAAAAAGAACTCACAAATTAATTGAATCAACAAAGAACTCTATGCAACAGAGAACACATATGATGTTTCTGAACAACTGAAAAAGAGCTTATCAGAGCATAAGTCTTGAGACTATGAGATATCACTACTAGAGAGAAGAGAATCAAAGTGAATGTTACTTTACTTTATGAGTGAGAATTAGCTGAAGAAAGTTCAGGACTATCTTGCTGAGAATTTAAAGAGAGAATTCATCAGACTATTAAAGTCATCAGCAGAATATCTGATTCTGTTTGTATTAAAGAAGAATGACATCAAGTGACTTTGTGTTGACTATAGATAACTCAACAAAATAACTTACTGAGACAGTTATTCCCTATTACTGATAGAAGAGTTGCAAGACAGACTAGGAAAAGTTAAGTGGTTTATGAGCCTAGATCTGAAGAAAGTGTACTATCATGTATGCATGAAGAAGGGCAAAGAATGAAAAACAGCATTCTGAACAAGATATAAACACTATGAATACATCATTATGTCATTTGAGCTCAAGAATGCCTCAATTATCTTTCAGAGACTCATCAATGACATATTGAGAGAGTATCTCAATGATTTTGTGATCACATATCTCAATGATATTCTGATCTATTCAAACAACCTCAAGATGCACTGTGAACACATGCACAAGATTCTAGCAAAGCTCAATGAACAAGCTATGTATATGAAAAAATTAAAAAGCAGATTTGAAATCAAGAAGATACAGTTTCTAGAATATGTCATTTGATTTAATTAGATTGAGAAAAATCTCAAAAAGATGAAGGCAGTTCAGAACTGATCTACACTGTGAAAGATCAAGAAAGTACAAGTCTTTCTAAAGTTGACAAACTACTATTGAAAGTTCATACTCAACTATGCAAGAATTGCAAAATCTCTTATGTGTTTGACACACAAGGACAAGAGATGACATTGAGATAAGAAACAGAAGAATGTGTTCTACACATTAAAGAAAAGTCTTAGTGAAACTGCACATCTGTAAATACTCAATCAAGCATGCAAAAAGATACTGAAAACTGACACATTGAATTTTGCAGTCAGAGCATATCTATATTAGATTAAAGATGAGCAGAAGAAGTCTATTACATATTAATTTAGAAAGTTATCAGGATCTGAGGAAAGATATGAGATTCACAATAAGAAACTTCTTGCAATAATAGAAGCACTGCAAGATTGAAGATCTTATCTTGCAGATATAAGCAAGTCTATTCAGATCTTTATGAATCATAAGAATCTGAGAAACTTCACAACAATCAAGCAACTGAATCAGCAACAGATTTGCTGAGCAGAACAGTTAGCAGACTTTGAATTTCAGATTCATTATAAGAAGAGTAATGAGAATGATGATGCAGACACTTTAAGTAGATGATCTGATCATGAAGAAGTGAAAACAATTCATGCTGAAATTCTGCACAAAGATGAGAGAGAAACACTCATGAAAGACTTAGCAGCAATATATAAGGTGAAGAATACTTTCTTGACAGACAACAAACTCATTAAAGTGTGTCACAACAGCTGAGCTGATGAACATCTAGAAGTTAAGTGTACAGAAGATCTTGTATAAAGAAGACACAACATAGATGATCTTTACAATTGAATCACAGAGTACATTGTTAGATGCAATTTATGCTGACACAATAAGATTCAGAGAGATAAGTGTTACAATGAAGTAACACAACTGAACACACTGAATGCACTCTGAGAGTCTGTTATCATGAACTTCATCACAAAGCTATTAAAGTTCAAGAATCTGGCATGAAAAGTCAGATTTGACAGCATATTGATCATAGTGAATAGATTAACAAAGTACATGATGTTCATTTTATTCAGAGAGACTGCAACAGCATCAATATTGATGTACATTATACTGCAAGAATTGATTAGCAATCATGAGCTATTAAAGAAGTTTATCATCAATAGAGACAAACTGTTCATGAGTAAGTTCTGAGAAATGCTCACAGCAGAGCTCAGAATAAAGCATAAGATGTTGACAGCATATCATTTATAAATGAATGAGCAAAGTGAATGAATAAATTAGACAGTCAAGATGTACTTGTGACACTATGTCAACACAAAACAGAGCAATTGAGTACAACTGCTGCTGATGATACAGTTTATGTACAACAATGCATGAAACAAAATCATGAGAAAGACATCATTTGAAGCAAACTATGAATATCACTCAGAGATTTGATAAGATTCATGAGTGCACAGATCTTGAAGTCAGAAAGCAATATTGAATATTGCTGAGCTCAAGAAACTGCATGCTGATCTTATGAAGAGAATTGAGGGGCAGAAGAGATGAACAATAAAGATAAAATCATATGAGGTTGATGAGAGAGTATATTTATGGATGAACAACATGTAAATGAAGAAGAAGAGCAAGAAACTCATGAACAAGAACATTGAGTTATTCATGATCAAGAGAAACATCAAGGAGCTAAGCTATGAGCTAGACTTATCTTAAGAAATGTGAATACACTCAGTATTTCATGCATCAATGCTTCAATGATGCAATCAATTCATATCACTTTAAGTCACATCAATGTCTGTTGAACCTGAAATCAAATATGAAGTAGAGAACATTCTAAAGAAGAGAATGATTAGTGAAAAAGCTCACTATCTTATTAAATGAAAAGAATATGATGCTTTAAAAAGCACATAAAAACTTAAGAATAACTTACTTAACTGTGCAAGGATGCTTCAGCAGTTTGAGAAGAGAAGGCTGCAGAGATAAGGTCATTTCAGAAATTTGAGAATAAGAGATTTAAAGAATTAGAGTCATTCTCATCTTCAGAAACACTGTCATTATCATTGACAAGTTCACAAGCAAGACAGAGTGTCTTCTCAGCAACTTTATCTTTTGTATATTTTAATGTCTTACAAAGACAAGCAACTTTAGCAAGAGCCTGTGTCAGTTTTTTCTCAGCAACAGATAGATTGAACTTGAGTTTATTGTGTATATGATTAAGAGATTCTCACAACACACTGATACATAAACAATCACAACAAACACATTCAGCACACTTAGAATGATTCTTCATCTTTATGCAAAGAATTGAGAGACTGAAACAGTGAAGACAGATAGTCAACATTGAGTCATCATCTTTATTAATGAATTGATAAAGATAAAGATGATTGTATGTTTTGAATGACTTCATCATGAAAAGCTTACAGATTATGAAGGCAGAAACTTTCATTAAATAGGTTCTAGAGAACTAGCACCTGAGAAGAAAGAATGATGTTATGATCATCATTTTAATAGACTCATTAAATGTGTAGATTCAGTGAACTACATCTTGAAGGTGTACAGCTCAGTGTAAGCTCATGATGCTCACAGATGAGCTGAGTAAGCTGATTCACAGTGTTCATGAGTGAGCAAGGTGAGCAGTCTAATATATATACAGATCATCTTTCTTAAGAAGATGAACATATTCAATGTAATCATTACTTAGCATACTACTAGCTACTGATTAATTCAACATGCCTAAAATCCTCTTATATCACAAGCTCTAACCTCTAGCCCCTATACCAGAGGAATCTCTGGTCAGGATGTAACACTCACTTCATAGAAGCAGCTAGAACATCACTTCTCAACAAAAGTAAGCTTTTATTTTAAGAACTTACATCTCTGCAGTGTCTACTTTTCAATTATTCTTATAAATAGACAGTGTCTTCATCTTCAGAGAATTCTTGAACACTGCTGCAGAGAGAGACACTATCATATTAGATATTTCTTAAATTTCTGAAGCTGCACTAAATAGAGATATGGCTTCAGGCATAAAGTTAAAAATTAATTAATCAGTATAAATATTTCTTAATTAAGTCTGAAGAAATGCAATTTAACTTATCATTATCTTATAATTAATTTAAGAAGTCATTTCTGACACTGTTAGCTGATCAACAATAATAAGTTTGTTCATCATTATAGAAATAAAGTTGAGCTTTATACTGAGAGATTGTAAATGATTAAAGATGTTAATTAATAAATCAATTTTGATTCAGTTCAAATTGCTGTCAAACATGTCACAATATAAGAAAGATAGAACTTTTCTTCATACAATATAGTATAAGAATTCATTTCTTTATTCTGTAGTCTCAACACTAAAGTAATGATGAACACTGAAAAAAGAATGAATATGTAGTCTATGCATTACTGCATTGAAACTTTTATAATTAAAATACAAATTAAATCAGCTCAGATCAAAGTCTAAGTCTCAGAGTTGCTTAAAAGTATGCTTTAAATCTTTAATGCTATTAGATGTGAATTAGTCTGTAGAAAGTTATTTTTATTTATTTATGTTATGTAGAGTATATATAGAAAATGATGACTAAGATATAAATAGAAGTGCTTAGTAAAAGATAAGTAAGCAACAATATTATAGATTAAAACTCTGAGCAATCAGATACATCTCTCTTATAATATTGACAGTCTCTTGTAATCTTATCAGTTTAACTTTAAGCTTAAAGAAGAAATAGTTAGCATCTTGTTTCTTCTTAATCTTCTTAATTCACTCTTAATAGTCATCTATATTCAATTTTGAGTGTTCTAGAGTCACTGTGTGATCTTTAAGACTTAACTAATTTACTAGCATGATGTCATTGTTTTTGTTGTTCACAACAACACTCTTGTAATAGTGAAATTTTTCATCTAGAATAGAGTCATACATTAATAATGACTCACTAAGAGTTTTCATATACTTTTTTGTTGAATGCAGAATGTGATGACATATAACTGTGCAGATATAATATTATTACTTACTCATCTCTTACTAAGCACTTCTATTTATATCTTAATCATCATTTTCTATATATACTCTACATAACATAAACAAATAAGAACAACTTTCTACAAACTGATTTACATCTGATAGCATTAAAGATTTAAGATATACTTTTAAGCAATTTTAAAATTTAGACTTTAATTTAAAT
>JAABVA010001154.1_pt1 | contig 29030 bp, 21 predicted proteins | sample 5560331 | NCBI WGS metagenome assembly JAABVA01 (sample SAMN12812661, study PRJNA571458) | rock metagenome | isolation source: Antarctica rocks | place: Antarctica: Victoria Land, Mt New Zealand sud | collected 2016-01-07 | reverse complement strand
TGTGAATTTGTCAGAGTCAAACGACTCTATATCAGAAGATTTGACAAACTGAAAACAAATCTTATTGACTCAGATCAAATTGAATATGACAGAGATGAAGTCAGAAAAGTATAATCATTGACTGTTTCTCAAATTCTTCAAAATTGCTTGAGAATTTAGACTGACTTCGAAGTGAGTGAAGAGAATGATATGCAACGATGCTTTAACTTTGCAAGAGAAGAATTTACTACTGAAGATGTTGTTTAACAGAAAAGCAACAATGATCTGAAACTTCTCAAAAATGAGAAAGATAAAAGACATAGTTTCATTCTTGCAGCAAATTTGAACGATATTGCATGATGCATGATAGACACTCAATTTCTCAGTTTCTAAGACACTTCATCAAATCATCATAGACATGCTCAAGAATTGAATAAAGCATGACATACTGAAATCTTGTCATAATTCATATCAAAATCTTTGGTTTCTGATCAAGAAAAAGTTCAATCAATATTGCATGATCAACGCAGCAATGAATATGAACAAGATTATCATCAGAGATGTCAATCTGCTCTCAGATGTGAATAAATTCTTTGAAGAATTCGTCGATATGATTATGATCTTTCTGATAGATCTGTTTTCTGAGTACGATTAAATTACGTTGACAAAAATATATTGAGATCTCACAGCATTCATGACATCTCTGAGATTATTGCGACAGACGACGTTATCACAAGATGTCATCAACTTCGTTGCTCAGTTTGTCAGAATCATAATCAAGATATTGAAGAATCTTCTTGAGATATGCAAATCTTTTCTCGATGATATTGAAGTAAAGAAATCGAAGACAATCTATGATAATGCAAAGATTGCTTCAGAAGTACATCAGTTTATGTTGAAGCACATTAAGAATCTCAACTTTGTACTCTTGAACTTTGAACTTGTCGATTGCATCATATCTGACGAAAAGTCGCAATTCTGCATGTTGAGCATAAAGATTGTGAGATTTGTTTGTGACTTTCATGATTGCAGATCAGAAGATTTCAAAATTATCAAGATTCTAGAATGATGTCTCTGTCATGATGTCACATTTGTTTGAGCATTCATTGAAGTATGCATGTATTATCAAGTGTGAATAGAAAATTTCATCTTGATCGCAGCGTCAATATTTCAGCTCTTCAAAAAGAAGATCAAATTCATGTGAGAAAGAAAACAAAAGAAAGTCATGAACAAGTTGAAGTTGACACTGATCACTGCATCGATCATGAGAAGTCTGAATTATTCTGAGCAGACAGAAGAAATTATTCTTGTCATAAACACAAGTCTTCAAGAATGAAAAGCGATGTTACAGCAGACAGCATTGAATTCTAAGAATCAACACTTCGTATGATACGAAAGTGAGTTATGAAATGAGCAAGAAACAAGATATGATGCTGAGAAGAAAGAATGCAGAGATCTGATGAAGACACTGAAGAAGATTTGTTATTGACTATACGACATGAAGTTCATTATTGAAATAGACGTCAACACTCTGATGACACAACTGAATCAATCTGCATCAGACTTATCAGAAGCATTGATGACATGATGATTTACTTGAATTTGCTTGTTTGATTTTGATGTTCATCACATTTTTGATCGCAAGCATAGCGCACTCGATGAACTCTTGCGCAGACTCAGAGAATCTTCAAATGATGAAGATGAGACTCATGAGAAAGACATAAATGACTTCATTGATGCTCAGTTAAATTTCATTCATCTTTGCTCAGTCAGTATAATTGTTGAAGAAGACATGTCAATATTGAAAGATTCATATTCAGAACACTTCAAGAAAATAGCTTGTTATTTAATCTTCTTATCACGCTCGTTTGAAATGTCAACAAAAGAATTTTGAAAATTCAAATATGAAGTGCTGAAATTCATGATTCAAGATAAACATTTGTTTAAAAGATTCAACAAGACTGTTTCTGTGCGAAGAGTGATGAATCTTTAAGAAAAACGCAGTAATATTTTGCAGAAACTGCATGATGAAAGTGATCATCATGAAAGAAAGAGAACATATCAAAAGATGATCAACAGATATTAATGAAAGAAGATATAAAAAAATACATGCACATATGTAAAATTCTGTGAAGAATGTCAATTGCAAGCATCAAGATGAAAGAAAAAGACTCTGCATTCTATTTGAATCTTGAGAGTCTGAAAGAAGATTGAAATGAATGTCATTCACATGTCTTTAAGCAAAGAGAAACGTTATATTGTTTGGACAAGAGATGACTTCTTGAAATGAATAAAAGAGAGAGTTCTGAAAGCAGCAACTTCGAAAGCGATAGCGAAATTTCTGTGAGAAGATGTGATTTGCAGACACGACTGTTCGAAAAGATTTGTCATGAACGAAGAATCGAAGAACAAAGAAATTGTAGAAACGCTGATCGAGAAATATAAGATAAAGCGAATGATGATGTCAACTTATCATTCACAGATGAATGATCTTGTGAAGAGAAATCATACAGCTGTTGTGAATGTCTTGATCAAGATGACAGTTGATGAAAGCATGAAATGAGTCAGAAGCTTTGTCAGTGTGTTATGAGCAGATAAAATCATCGTGAGAACTTTCATTAAGATGACTTCATATCGTGTCTTGTATGACTGCAATGTTGTTCTTTTTATAGAACTTAATGTTTCAATCTGACAGATTCTTTCATGAAACAATGTTTGCACGACTGATGAGTTATTGACTCTTCGTGCTTGACAACTTGAACGCAGAGACAAGAATTTGAAGAAGATCGCGTTGCATTTGAGAAGAATGAGAAAGATCGACAAAGATGTATGAGATGATCACAGATGTGTTCATACTAGTTCAATTCTGAAGAATGATCTTGTACTGCTGCATGACATCAAATTGAACAACATGCATACGCTGAAATTGACATGAAGATGACTGAAATCTTTTCGAGTAGTGAAGATGAACATTGAAAAAGAGTGATATAAAATTGCAAAGCTCGATGAAGCAATCTTGAAAGAAATGATTGCAGAAAATAGATTGAAGAAGTGTGTAAATTGAGCATCAAAAAGTGAGATCAGCAATAAACAGAAGAATGAAGATCAGAATCTATTGATGACAATGCTCATTGAGAAAACTGTGTCAGAAATTGCGATTAATGTTTCAATCAGAGATTCGAATGCATCGTTGAATTTTATTTATTATTAACTGAGAGTTTCTGTGAACTTGAAAAGAGCATCTGTTGCTAAAACTTCTGTTGAGTTGAAATAAGATTGTTCACACTCAAGAGTGCAGCTTTAATAACACTGTCTTGTACAACGTCACTTGTATTAACTCTTCTTCTGTCAAGTCATCAAGAAGCGAAGTTGATGCAAGAAGATCATAAGTTGTTAAGAATGTCATAAAGTCGCTTCGAGTTGCTTGAGCATATGAAAAGAAGAATGAGAATGAAGATGCAGACGTCTGCAATGTCAATACTGAATTACTTCAATATTGAAAATTGAAAGTTTCAAAATGCTTTAATCTCGAATGAACAAAGTGAAATTCTAATCAATTCACAAAGTACGCGCTAAAGTTCACTGCGTAATGATTAAAGCTAGAGCTTAGAGCAAGAATCAAAATCGATTGATGATCACATATCAGAAAATATATCAAGATCGAAGATCAAGAATATATCAAGATCGACTTAAACAACACACGACAAGACAACATGATGCTACATTAAGTTAATCTAACTCATGTGATGTGCAGCAGATAGCGTAGAAAAATAGTCAATCAGTCAGCTGAGAGATTTGTTACTAATATCGAGTCATCAACATTCTTTCAGCTATGACAAGCACAAGTCGCAGAAGAATTATTTGCAAAACTGCAAGCAATTTCTACTAGTGCTGAGCTTTAAAAAACTCAACATGTATTTTCTATCTTTCAACATAGTTATCATCTTTGTTATTTGAACTCGCACTAGAAAATCTCACGTATTTCATCATTTCTATTATTTAAATTCACATTAGAACGACTAAACATTTCATGTAACTCTTCACTCAGCATTTGTTTTCTCAGACATTAAAAGCTCACATTGAAGCTTTCATCAACGAAAGCTCTTACACATTTTCTCAGAAGAATCTCATTCAAATTCTTTAACTATCTTTACTTTCATCATTTCAATGACACTCACTAGAGCAAGCTCTGTGATAACGCTACATCATCTGAAACACTTCATAAATGATCAAAAAGAACTAGTCGATTACTTGAACTCTCTGCGCACAGAACAAGAACGACAGACAGCAATTCATCAATTTCAAGATCAGATTATGCAATTACACGTCAATGTAAAGAATTTGATGTACAGCTTCGTGAAATTTCTTGATAACAACTCACTTTATTCAAGAATGACTAGCGAGAAAGAAGAATGAAAGATGATGAATATTGAGCATGAGAGAATTGAAAAAAAGAGAAGAGATATAATTGAGACAAAAAGAATCATGATGAACAGATGAGATTCAAAACTACTGAATCTTTGAATTTCAAAGAAAGATTCTTCATTGTATTCAATAAAAAGAGAAGTGATGAATAAAATGCATGCAATTATTGCAAGAATTCAGAATGAGCATCTGATCAGAGCAATGATGAAGCAGATAATATATCATAGAGTGATGCAGACAACTGTCAGCAGAGATCGAGTTTTGATCTTTTCATTCTCACAACTCACAGACTTCAACAAATTGATCACAAATCAAATTGAAGTTATGTTAACAAATGAGAAGTTAGATCACATGAACTGAAGATGAATAAAGTCTGACTTGCTATGTGAGCATATCAGCGACATGATCTTGAAAACAAATCATGTCGAGACTGTTTTTAACTCATCAGCAGTTTCGCAGTTCAATTTTGAAAGAAGATCAAGATCATTGATACTGTTGTCACAATCAAAATGCTCATCAGTAGTGTTGAAGAATGAAGACTCATACTTCATGTTGACTGCAAACGATGTAGTAATGATCTCAGATCTTAATTCATTGATGTCAGCGATGCGAAGTCTGATGATAAGATTTCGTCAATCATCAAGAATTGTCACATCAATCTCTTCTGACACGATCGCTTCGTTCACGTCGTTAAATTCTTCAAGAACATTACACGTACATTTTTTTATGTCTTCTCATTTTCTTATCTCGATCGCTTCAATGTTCTCGAAGCTAGCAGAATATGATGAGCAAAGACTTGCTCTTTCGCTAAATGTAATCATGAATAATGAAAAGATTCTTTTACAGTACAGCTTAGAAACAGAAATGAGTGATACTGTGAATGTCTGTGAGAAAGCTATCATTGTGACAGCGATAGAAAGTGTACAATCGAAAGTTCAACAATTGTGTTATCAAATCATCGAAAATATCTGAAAGATGAGAGAAAGTAGAGCATGCTCTTGCATATGAATGTCTCATACATGAAAGCAGAGACTTGATTATCTTGATTCAATATCTTTGATCGTGACAATGAAGTTGCTGAGAGAATATCGCTTCAAAACTAAGAGTGAAGAAACGTTTGTGTATCATTCACATCTTCAGAAGTTGAGAAATAGACTCAAGTTATTGACAAATGAGTTGTCGTTTGAAATACTTATTGATTATATAAATATCATATACGACTATAGATTTCGACTAAATTTCGTGAAAATTGATGTCACTTTCGCAGACTGATTTCGTCGAGATAGTCACTTCTTTCACTTCACTGACTCACTACAACTATTTCAACTATGATTGCATATGTCACAGAATTACAAGATTGATACATTTCTGATTCATAACATGTTCATAGAGAAGATCAAGTATCAGAAGTGAAAGAAAAATGATTCATTAGTGTTATCAAATGTGTTTGATTGAATATTGAACGACAATACATGAGTCTTGATAAGAGAGAAACTAAACATGTACTTATGACATCAGAGAAATAACTTAGATCTTACAAATCACAACTGATTGAGAACGACTATGTACATCATGTTGCAACAATTAGTACGTCAGAATATAGTGTACTATCTTATTACTGTGATTCTTCAATTGAATCATGAAATCAATCTTCTGACTTTCTCATATTTCATGAAGATCATTTTCAAGAACGATTCAGAACTCATAAAACATGTAAATCTGAATCTGAATGTCAATGATTTGATGAGTGATAGAGAACAAAGTTGAATTCAGAACACAATAGTGTTTGCAGATGAATTGATTGATAAAGACAATGAATTCATTCTTGATTTACATCTTTGCATGAAAAAATGATGAAAAGAAGCGATCAAGCGAAATTTAGCAACGAATGAATATACTCACTGCGTAGTACTCGAGATGTTCAATGAGAATGATTCGTGAAGATCAGATCTGAAATGAGTGAATCAGTCTTGCTTCGCAGACAGTGTTCATTTCTGAATGTCACATCTATCACACGATAATAAAGATAAATCTGATGAACAACGTATTGCAGTGTTCATCTATCACACAGCGATCTTCAAAGATGAAGTCAACATGAAAATTGCAAAATGTGAAACTAAGAATGAAGTGATCATTGCACTATGAGATCAAAGACTCATCAACGTGATCTCTTCTGAACTAGAAAACGATAAACAAGAGAAAGTATCGTTTTTTCATTCTATCATCGTGAAAATTCGAGAAGTATGTTCGACTTCGAACGCGCTGATAGATTTTCAAAGCTGAAATTCGATGAAAATGTTGAAAGAGAGAAGTCTTTTGTTTGATCAAGATCTGAAGCAAGTAAAAAAATTTGTTGAATTTCATTGAAAATCTGCATTGAATCAGATGAGAAGAACTCATGAAAGAATGAAAGAGACAGAGATTGCAGTCTATGAGTCTAAATTCTATTTCTACTGCGTCAAGAATGATATTAAGTCGATGAAAGATGATGAATGAAAGCGTTCGAGAGTAATTGCTCGGACGTTAATGATAGATTGTATTCTTTCTGTTTTCTCGAGCGTTGACGAATAGGTTGTTCTCTTGCTGTTCTCTTTCTGTTTTCTTCTTGATTCTTTCTGTAGTGATCAAGAAACGATCACTAATTAGATGAGAAACGAATGTCGTAAGGCTGCCTGCATCATTCCCACGAGATAGTTAGTAAGAGGAAAGAGATCGGGGTCTGAGCCAATGATAGAAGAGTCGGGGGACGTTTTTCGAGTGTACATATAGATGTCATTGCGGCTTGTAGATAGAGAGAAGGGATATACACGTTTTACAGTACCTTTCTACTAGCACGATCATTGCACATGTTTGTTGTTTGCTTTCTCTGTTGCTTCGGTAGGGCTTTCTATACCGCACCTGTACCCTATCTCTCGACAACAGCAGAATGAATCAAGAGCATCGATCTCAGAGCACTCATTTTATTAGAAGATGTGTGTTGATCGTATGTTTATAATCTAGCTCTGATTCTTCTGACAGTTTTAGCACAGACTTCTTCGACGTCGACAATGATCTCAGGCGACAGTTTCTGCTGTAGATGCACTGCTATCCGATCCTTCTGAGTGAAGGCAAGAGAAGAGATCATACTCTGAAATCGCGCTGAAATGCGCTGGAATCGCGCTGAAATCGCGCTGGAATTGATTCTGCAACACGTCAGATATACATGAAGGGATCGCATTTGTATAACCTCATATTACATACCGAATGGAAGGAATTAAAGGTCTGTGAGGTGGTGGTTAGGCTTCTTCAGCGAATTGGTTGGTTGCAGGGCAAAATTTGCAGAGGGTGGACCCTCGATTTTGGAAAATCTAAATTCTGGACAGCTCACTATGAAATAGGGGTAACTGCAAATAGTACTTTGTATTGCCAAATAACGATTTCTCACCTTCAAATCAAGGCATTCAGATATGTCTCTTTGGAGCGCCTCACGCCGAGGGCCAGTCTTATAACTAACCCAACCAGAAATCACTGACATCTCTTTCCATGGCTGTCTTGAATCCAATCATTCTTGAACTGCGCCGCTGCTGCCTGCTCCACGATCGAAAGATGCTACGACAATCGGATATGGGTATCCCTACCCTGCCCGTTCTTCAATACATCAGGTACCACCTTGGGGACCATTTTTACTGTTCATAGAACATCACTAGCGGAAACACATGCAGCCATCGAGGCTGTGGGTCGAGAGCTTTCAACTCGAGATGGGAAAGAATCGATGATCATACATATATGTCAATGATATCGTATTTAAGGACCGCGTATCCGAAAGATGGTATCGCTTGAGAGCATCAGGAGGTAGTGGGTCGAACTATTTGCGCCTTTTACCACTTGACCATGCGGTGGGCAAAAGATTACTCCTAGGGACAGGACAAGTCCTGTCCAACAGCGTGCTATTCAAATGTGGTGAGGGGTCGCGAGGCTGAACGCAATCTTTCTGCAAAGTCAACAATTTGATTAGCTGTCTTTCGTCAAGGCGGCTCTAAATTCTCATCTCCAAGATTGTTTCAGACTCCGGACATTGAAACCATCGATCACCATGGCTCAGGAGAGCGCTTCCTTGCCCAGTGAAGAGGCTACTATTCTAAGTCAACGAAAGGTGTGTCCAGCAGCCATTCTTATCAGTCTCTAACGATCTGTAGAGGAAAGCAGATGAAGGACTCATGTCCGGACGTTCAAAGGCGTACATCAAATCCCACAAGCAAGTTTGGGACAAGACACTACGAGTGACAAAGATCCCCAAAGGATATGATAAGCAACGACTGCGACTGGTGATCGCTAATAAACTCGACCTTGAAGTCGGAAACGAGGTCAAGATTCACTCGTTGGCATTTGATGCAATAGATGAACAGGAACTGCAGTATAAAGTTGCGACGATTTCACTTAATTTTCGACCGGCGCTCTTACCCGAAACTTTGAAAGGCAAAATTTTGAAAGATTGGGATATTGATCTACCGAACGATGATAACGACGAGCACGGATGCCAGCAAATACATATTGATGAGCATTTCAACGTTTTCACTCCGTTATCGCCGGCAGAAGTGCAGGTGACACACACTATAGAGTACGGACATCATGAACTCCAAGAATAATTTTTACTGAGATTTCCAGTTGCATTGCAATACATGGCTGGGGAGGCCATGCTTTCGGCTCGTTTCGAGACCCCCAAAGCTCCTACATGTGGCTGAGGGATTCTTTGCCCAAACATTCTAGTCAACTGCGCCTCTGGATCTACGGTTACGAGTCGAACCCACTAGACAAAGATGACATTGGGGATATTTACGAAGCTGCAGAGGATTTCAGACAGCATCTGCGCATTCTACGCCAGAAAACAAAGGTTGGCATCTCGCTGATGTATATATTGAATCTGCTAACGAATCCTTTTTAACAAAGGCAAATCAAGCACCAATGCCAATTATATTCCTTGTACACAGCCTTGGGGGCTTGATATTCAAGGAGGTGCGTCTCTCTTGAGATAGTATACTCTGCTTCTACTAACTACGTCTCAAAAGGCTATGATAAGCATGAAAGATAGCAATGACCCAAATGATAGGCTAAACTTTCGATCTACTTATGGAGCACTGTTCTTTGGCGTACCAAGCAAGTCAAGGCATAGATGTCGACGCACTTGCAGCTATGATTGGAGACTTACCCCAGCGCTTTACATTAAATCTGCTGGATCAACAGCTCGGTCATCGACTAAGATCTCGACACCATGATGAATTCTGTAAGGCGTTTGATTACACTGATTCCAAGATTACTTACTTCTATGAAAGAAAAAGGTCGCCAACAGTACGTCAGGTAAGTGGTTCAATTTACAACTAAGTTGAAAGTATAATGCCAACGCTTCCGAAGGACAGCGAATCAAATTGGTCTCGCTGCGGCCCTCATGTATTGCTCGTTAGCTTTGACTCAGCAACTCGCGGAAGACCTTGGGAAACAACTAATGAATATAAAATCTCTTTAAAAGGAGATCATTCTACGATGGTTAAATTCTCAGAGAATGACCGTAGCGATTATTCTAAAGTGTGCAATGTTCTAAAAAGCTATGTAAACTCTGCAGTTCCGACAATCAGATCTCGAATGAACAAGGAGAAAAATCAACGTTTGTGATCCTTTCTACTAACACGCTTTGATAGAAAAGCATGAAGTAACTAATACAGCATTAGTCATAATCAGATCTAAGACGTCAAATGAAATGACACGAGAAGAAAAAGGTGTGACTACTTATCAGTTAACTTGTACTTTTTCTGACTCTTTTCAAAGATTGTCAGCAATCTCTCTTCTTTGAGGATATGAACCGGCGTATGAACGACATATCTGATCCAGTGGACAAGACTTGCGAGTGGCTCTCCAAACATCCAAAGTATTTGGAATGTTTCAATCGACAGCATGGGTTGCTTTGGATAAAAGGAAAGCCAGGAGCTGGAAAGTCGACACTAGTAAGACATGTGCTTGCGACCGATGAACGAACAAGACATGCGATAGTGTTCGCTTCCTTTTTCTTCCATGCCCGCGGCTCTGTGCTTCAGAAGAGCCCCCTCGGTTTGTTTCGGTCTTTGCTGCACCAAATTCTACAGCAGGTTCCTGAACTGCTTTTAAGATTCAGCTCGATCTTCCAAAAAAAGTGTGAAACACAGGGAAAGATAGGAGAAAAGTGGCATTGGCATGAAAGAGATTTAGAAGACTTCTTCAAAATTCATGTCGCAGGTGCAGCGAAGACTTACAAAATGCGAATATATGTTGATGCGCTCGACGAATGTGGAAAAGCAGCAGCCAGCAACCTAGTTGGATTTTTTACGCGCCTTATGAACAAGGTTGCTTTCACTAATGCTTCTCTCAGTATATGTTTCTCTTGCCGACACTATCCTGACGTAGCCTTGGGAAACGGGCTTGAAGTCTGTATCGAGGACGAAAACCATGATGATATAGAATTGTATATTCAGAATACCATCGAGAACGCTGTTCACGATAAGGAAACGGCAGAAGTGATTCGAGATGAGGTTGTTCGAAAATCTTCTGGAAATTTTCAATGGACCGTACTTGTTCTTCCTAAAGTCGTCGACCTCTACGGAAACGGCTATCCTCTGAAGATTATTAAGAGTCACATACAAGCTATACCATCAGAACTGGAAGAGCTGTATCAAGAGCTGCTTAAAGAAATTCCTGATGAAGATTTGCCTCACTCACTGCGCTTAATGCAATGGATATGTTTCGCATTACGGCCACTTTCTTTAGAAGAGCTGCGCTTCGCAACTATCGTCGATGCGAACACGCCATACCAAAGCATTAGCGACTGCCAAAACGCAGAAGAATGCGGTTATGCGAAGACCGATGAGCAGATGAAGAAAAGAATTCGACATCTCTCCAGAGGTCTTGCTGAAGCCAAGCAACATGAGAATATATGGATTGCGCAATTTATCCATCAATCCGTCAAGGATTATCTTATTCAAAGCGGACTACAGATTTTGGACAAGCATTCATCGGGAAACGCGGCTGGTCGTGCACACTTTCAACTATCAAGATCTTGCATCAGATATATAGCCATGAAGGAAATAAGTAATCAGACTCGTCCATATGGTCGGAATCTCATACCTGACTTTCCCCTTTTGCAGTACGCTATCACGTCTTGGATTTCCCATGCAAAAGAGGTAGAAAAGAAGAACATGTCTCAAGAAGATCTTCTTGTTTTCTTCTATCCGCCGGCAAGTGAATTGTTGCAACTTTGGATTCATATATATCAAGGTATTCATGTAAATTCATTAGAGTGCCCCTTCTCGAACACAACGCTCTTACATGTTGCCTCGAGATATTATCTTTCTAGTGTTGTGAGCGCTATTCTTAATTTAGATAACGTCGAGGCGGATTTGAAAGATGCTAACGATCGGACGCCACTATCTTGGGCGGCCGAATACGGACACGAGGCAATAGTAAAGCTGTTGATCGAGCGAGACAATGTTGAGACGGATTCGAAAGATATATACGATCTAACGCCGTTATCTTGGGCGGCCGAACACGGGCACGAGACGATAGTAAAGCTGCTGATCGAGCGAGACGATGTTGAGACGGATTCGAAAGATATATACGATCGGACGTCTCTATCTCTTGCGGCTGAACGTGGGCATGAGACGATAGTAAAGCTGTTGATCGAGCAAGATGTTGATATGAATTCAAAAAACTATGACGGCCGGACGCCTCTATCTCTTGCGGCTGAACGTGGGCATGAGACGATAGTAAAGCTGTTGATCGAGCGAGACGATGTTGAAACGGATTCGAAAGATAGATACGGTCGGACATCATTATCTTGGGCGACTGAACATCAGCATGAGACGATAGTAAAGCTGCTGATCGAGCGAGATGACGTTGAGACGGATTCGAAAGATAACAACGGTCGGACACCACTATCTTGGGCGGCCGCGAGGGGAAACGAGACGATAGTAAAGATGCTGATCGAGCGAGACGATGTTGATATGAATTTGAAAAATGATAGCGGCCGGACGTCGTTATCTTTGACGGCTGAATATGGACACGAGACGATAGTAAAGCTGCTGATCGAGCGAGATGATGTTGAGACGGATTCGAAAGATATATACGGTCAAACGCCGCTATCTTGGGCGGCCGCATTGGAACACGAGAAGATAGTAAAGCTGTTGATCGAGCAAGATGTTGATATGAATTCGAAAAATGTAAACGGCCGGACGCCGTTATCTTTGACGGCTGAATATGGGATAGTAAAGCTGTTGATCGAGCGAGATGATGTTGATATGAATTCGAAAGATGATTACGGTCGAACGTCGCTATCTTGGGCGGCCGCACACGGGCACGAGACGATAGTAAAGATGCTGATCGAGCGAGACGATGTTGAGATAAATTCGGAGGATTATAACGGCCGGACGCCGCTATCTTGGGCGATCCTAAAGGAGCAGAAGGCGGTGGTAGAGCTATTACAGTTTTCCAGCTAGGTTTAATAACTACCAGACCTCCTCACCCACCATCGAAACGTTCCCGTTTCTTTTACATATCTAAGATGTTCCATCACTCCTCGATGACTTTGTCAGATGTGGCAATATCATCTATTACCCAGAGAGTTCTAGACCTACATAGGGTACAGTAATTGACCTCCCCTCCCCCCCATCTAACAAAACCTCACTAACCGCAAACTCCCCATGTCCCCTACTCCTCGAATGCCCCACCATATCCCTCCTCAGCTTCGGCGGCAACGGCGCACCTACACCACCCGCCGCAACCGGCGTACCAACCGGTACCGGCGCCGGGGTCACAGCCGCAGCACCAGGCGCAGCATTAGGGTCCGCGACCTTCATTGATAGAGGCTGGGGCGGCGGTGTTGGTGGCGGCGATGGCGGCACCTGAGAAGGGCTCATCGGTGCCTTGGAGGAGGGATTAGGTTGTGAAGGTTGGGGCGGCGGGAGGGTTAGTCATGCCAGGGATGTCGAAGGCGAGGCATTCGGTGAAGAGGGGTTGTTGGTAGATGGCCCAGAGTTTCTCGGTCAGGAGAGGGTTTTGGAGCCGCCTGAGGGGGTGTCTTCGGTGACGAGGTGGAGCTAAATATCCCATTGGCCGGTGATGGAGGCGCCAGCTGTAGGGGCTCTGGGGGTGGTGTCGCAGAAGCTGGACGCGTTGTAGCCGGCAGCTTTACCACAAGACCAACAGCGTAATGTCCAATCTGGGTGATGTCGACGCCAAAGGTTTAGTTTTGGTTGTGAGAATGCGGCCACAACGACATCGGCAGTAAGACTGGCGAGGTTAAAGATTGGTTGGAGGTTGATTGGCGCGTTGAAGCCATTTGCTACACTGTTGCTTGAAGTGACCGCGTCAATCGACACGCCTGTGCTATTTAGAAGAGACCCCAAGACTCCTTAGTGTAAGAGAGCGAGTCGATCTTTTCGGGAGCAGTAAGAGTTGTGTCGAGTTCCAGGATGGTAGCGATGATGTCCGGAGTGGCCGCTAGGGAAAGTTGCTTCAACGGTCAGGCTTGACCCTAGTACTCGTCAGCTTGGGAACGAGTTATCGTCAAGATTGTGTCTGGTCACTCACTATAATGAAACCGATGACTTGGAAAGATTCAGTGATATAGCAGCTGATACAGTCTTACTTTTCGATGCCTTGATTTGCGTCAAGTCCTCCTCCATTTCTTTCATCGTTTCCGCACGTAGGTCCTCATCGTCTGAGTGCTCTGCGACGGCTGTAATCGTGGGCCCAGCATTCTTCTTCTCGTTCATCTCTGCGGATACAGGATGCTCACTCCGCAAAGCGACATTTGATGTCGATGCAATGGACGTCGAGGGTTAAGCTACGCGACGCGAGTTGGTGTTCCATGCGGTGTTCAGCTCCTCCACGGTCATTTTATCGCACTCCGCATATTTCTTACAGTAGTTCTGAAGGCTCTTGATTGATACGTGAAATATTCAACATTGGTAAAGCGCCAAATGAAAGAGGGTTGAATCCAGTGAGAGATATGCGTCTCGCGCAACAGGACTGGTAACGAGTCTAGGGTTCGACGACATCTGGGTATTTTTATAGCAGTGATTATAATAGTAGAAGACGCGGCCGATCTCAGCCTCTTACATGATTCACAGGTAAACTTAATGAATGAAGAAGTTCCAGGGAAACTTCGGTTTTTTCGTAAAGAGGAAAGAAGCCAGAAGAAGCTGCCGTTGGGCACGGTATCACATTCTCCAACCAGCAATACTCTGACTTAACATCTCTCAAGCTCCTGCTCACGTCAGGCAAACCTTCCAGGCGCCCTTGGAATATTCTTTCCAAGTTGATGGTGCCCATTCCACCCAAGGAACTTTACCCCTCCACACCTTTCAATTGCAGTCAGGGAGATAAATTTATATACCTATGCCAGGGAGCTGCTGAAAACACTATGTCGCTTCTTCCGGACCTTTGAGAGGCTACAGTCGGTCTTTTCGCTTTTACAGGGCCTTTCCAATTATCTATACATCCCAATGGCGTTCGTCTCCGCTGCACTGATAGTACTCGTCGTATTCGGACTCTTTTCGTATTATCTTCGTGTTCGGATGCTGCAGAACAGTTTTGCAGAGCGCCATGGATGTCAAGCTCCACCTAAACGGGCTGCTCAAGACCCAATCCTAGGGATAGATCGTAAACTCCAGGACTCCAAGTTGTCCAAAGCTTTCCAAAGCCTCCCAGCGGGTGTGTCTCTGTTTCATACGTACGGGCAGACGTTTCGGGAAACTACGATACTTGGTACCGTGATAAAGACAAAGAGTGCGGAGAACATCCACACTATACACGGTCTGAAGGCGAAAGACTGGGGAATTCAGCCTTTCAGGTTACCTGCTATGAACCCGTTCTGCGGGAAAGGCTTCATTACGACCGATGGTCCGATTTGGGAACATTCGAGAGCGCTTCTCAAACCGTCGTTTCATAAAGGCAATATTTCTGATCTGACAGCTTTCGAGTCTTCCGTGAACCTATTTTTGAGTGGTATTCCGACAGACGGCTCGACGATTGACCTGCAGCCTCGTCTATCTTTGCTGGTAAAGTTCGCCTAAAGTCTGGTTACATAGTCGCTGCTTGATGCTTATTTGTTGTTAGTTTGTCGATACGTCGACTAGGTTTTTACTAGGTCAATCTCTTGGAGCACTTGCCGGTGACGAACCAGCAGACGCCTCAGTGGACGGCAAAGCGTTCTTAAAAGCTTTCCAGCTTTCTCTCCGTAGCTGTGGCATGCGACTCTACCTGGGGCCTTTCAGATTCATGACCCCGAAGTCTGCGAGCGTCGTGCACTGGAACGTCGTACACAAATTCATTGACTATTATGTAGACCGAGCCCTTGAAGACAAAAAGGGCAAGGTTTCACCCACAATGAATCTGGACGGCAAGCGGACTTCAATTCATCATCATCGGAGTCTTCTGGATGAACTTGCAGAACAGACCAGTAATCGAATCGAGATTCGTAACCAAATAATACAAGGAATGATGGCTGCACAGGACACGACTGCAGTTCTAATCAGTAACACTTTCTTCTTGCTGTCACGTAGTCCGGCAATATGGAAGCGCCTGCGGGACGAAACAGCTTCTCTAGGCTCTCAGCCACTGACGCTCGAGGATACGAAGAACTTTAGGCTGGTGCGAAATGTTCTGTACGAATGTGAGTGTCTACATCGCAATGATCTGAGAACATAGATAGATTAACCTGCTTTATGCTTCACTGCCACAGCTCTTCGACTATACCCCGTCTTTCCACTACTAGCCCGCATCGCCCTCACGGATACAATCCTGCCAACGGGCGGTGGCATCAAAGGAGACCGGCCTGTTTTCGCGGCCGCGGGAACCAAGACTTTTTCAGACTTCTATGCTCTACATCGAGACGAAGCAGTATATGGCCCAGATGTTGAGAGATTTGACCCGGATAGATGGGAATCGATCAAGCCAGGTCCTTTCCAGTACATGGCATTTGGCGGAGGCATGCGGGCTTGCCTTGGTCAACAGAAAGCCCTTGCAGAAGCTTCATGTACACTCATTAGGGTTACGCAGGCCTTTAAAGGCATAGAGAGTCGTGACGATAGAGACTGAGCTGGAGATCAGAAGCTTGTGGCAAAAAACATCAATGGATGCAAGGTAACATTGATACCAGTATAAAATCAAAGAGATATCCCGGCGTGTTTTGGAAAATCTTATGTAAAGTAGCCTACCTTACCGGGTCACTGCCATCATAGTATATGCGTACCTGTCCTCCTGACTCTCATACGATCCACCATCTCTTCCCAGCAACCACACTTATAACCTACAACTCTATCCCAAAGGCTTTCAAAGTACAACAGATTTTCTTCAGTGGAAGCAAAGTGCAACAACCAACGCACGCTCCCGATACCGCCGTGGATATACTACATACACTTCAAACGCAGCAACTCTTCTTCTTCTTCTTCTTCTTCTTCTTCTTCTTCTTCGTTCTCACCTTTCATTTAAAATCTCCCTCTACTCATCCGTCCGTCTACAACTGTTCAGTCTTTGATCATTCTTGAACACATCAATATTCTCACCTATTACCCATTTCCAAAAACTAAATTGGTGGAAAGTTGACGGCGCGAAACAAAACGATCGATTCCGCTGTCATGAGGTCACAGGACTGGCTTTTAGTAAGGTAGTAGGCGTTGTAAGCCAGTCTGAAAAAGAAATTCTATACGTTTCGGCGTTGCGAATCAAAATTTCTTCGACATGAAGGGGCATTAGTAGTAGATGTCAGCGATAGAACGAAAGCAAAGAGTTTCACATCGCAGTGTCTTGAGACAGTGAAACACGATCATGTTTGATTTTTGATATGTTGCGGTTCAAAAGAGCGTTTTCGGCGGGATATATGCTATAAGTAAAGCGTGTTGAATTGCTTTACCAAGGTGTTTTCCGTGACTGTTGAAGCCAGGAACACAGAGAATCAAATACGGCCAGTATTCCCAGAATCAATTTGACCCCCGATTTCCCACAATTCCTTAGTAATCGTCTCCTCGGGAGATCACCTCCTTGCAACTGGGCCGGAGCAGAACGGTCTATTTAGAAGATTGCGTCAGTATGTTCTGCGGTCTTCAACTCGTGGACCATACTCACATGCTCAAACTGTGCGACATAAGAGCCAGGAACATCGACCAGCGGTCCATAGGACTCAACAATGCCATTCGAGACGAGCGATCTCATGCCGAGGTGGTAATTCTTCACTCCAATGCGCTCAAGGTAACGCCTGGAGAAGACCAAAGTTCCGAAGTTCTCATCGATCATCTTCAGCAGCGACTTGGCGGAGGCATGATGAAGACCCGCAGCGCTGGCATGCTCATTGCGCCCGTAGCCGTAAACTCCTACGTCATCTCTGACATAACATTTGCCAGTGCTGCCGAAGGTTTCGATGGCGAACACATCGCCTTCTTCCATGCGTTGGGTGGTTCGGGTCTTGACGAAGGGGACTTGTTTGTCGCCATGGATCTTGTAGCGCAGGATGTTATGGCCAGTGATGTTCCGAATCGCTCTGACGGGGATAATCTTTCCGTTGAGCTCGACTTCGTAGCTCTCCATTACTTCTTGGATTGCCTCACTGATATGATCCATCCGGGAATCGATGCCAGCTTCCTGGGCGTTTATTTAGCTTTGCAGACGCCATGCAGGGCAGATTCGCTTACCTTGAGCCCAGTATTGGTGGCTGCCTTGACAGCCGCGAGCAGATTATCGTAGGCCGGATTGAAAGCCACGGTAAAGGCGCTATCGACAATCCTGCCGCTGACATGAACTCCGAAATCCACTTTAAGGAGATCGTCGTGCTGGAGGATGACCTCCTTGGCTCCAGGATTGGGAGTCCAGTGAGCAGCTACGTTGTTCAAGCAGAGCCCAGTCGGAAATCCCATGCCGGCTTTGAGAGCGTCTCCGGTCTCAAGACCTTGGTGGTTGGTCAGTGACCGAACGCCATCCTCAATCTCTTGGGCAAGCTGGCTCATGGAAACGCCGGGCTTTGCGATCGTCTGCACATGCTGGCGGACCTGGCGATGGACTTCGGCAGCTTTGCGATAGTCATTCAGGAACTCATCATCCATGTTGTTCACGACGGATAGGTGACGAAGTTCTTCAGCCGTGGTGCGCCGAAGATTGTCATTGTCGGTGGCATATTCGACAATCTCGCCCTCCGAATATCGCTGATCGTGAAAGAGGTTGGCGAGTGCAACCCTCGGAGGAGTCGTCTGCTGTCCACCCAGTGCCTTCCTTTTCTTCTTCCTGTTACTCTCTCTTTTTTTTTTCTTGCCTTCTGGGGTTAGCTTCAAGTGTGTATTAACTTCGAGTTGGCTTTACTACTATTGGGCTGACCACCGGACTTCAGGTCAGCTCCAATCTTGTCGTCGTCCTCGTCCTCCCCGTCTTCGTCTTCCCCTTCGAGTGCACCACGAAGGAGTCCACTTGCTGCGGCTGGCTTGGGAGGATTGACAGCAGCAATTGCAGTGCGTGCCGATGACTCTGCTCAAGGTGTCAGAATAGCTTACAACGTAAAGTAAATACTTTTCTTTCCATACCATCTGGACCTCTACGATGATCGTCTGGTGTCTTGGATCCCATGATCGGCTTCGACTCGTAGTCATAAGGTTCCTTAGGTCGTCGTTGATGCCATTAAAATCCGGCTTCCGAAGGAATCGCAAGGAAGCGAGGTCGCCAGCATGTCATGGCACACGCTTTACCCTTTTAGGCGATTGACGCAATGCCAGTATAAAAGAAGGTTACCACTAAACGTACACCCCTTTTTACTACATATACGTCCCCCCCAGATGGGTTTAGCGGTTACTCAACTAGGTTTAGCGGCTCAATAATCATGAGTCCATGACAACGCGCACACGTTCTTTCATCAACCAACTATTTTACCTACCTACCACCCACCCTACCTCATCGCCGCCATGGATCTTGCACCCCCTCCGGTGGGTGAGCTCTATGTGAGTCACGAGGAGCCAATTTGAACGCGTTGAAGCGCATCTGCAGCAACGGGCTGAGCAAGAGCTAGGGCAAACACAAGCGAGGGGTAGGGATAGGGATAGAGGTAGACCGTAGAGGTAGAGGTAGAGGGCTAGGTCGAGGAGATGAAGGGGGTGAAGGGGTGGAAGCTTCGGCTGAGCCTCTATCCGAACATCAGCAGGAAGCTTCAAACGGTGAAGGCTTCTACGGGGTGTTTCAAATTTGATATGAATTTGATATGTAGTTGCAAATGTAAATCAGCTTCGAAAAACATATCGATCTCAAAGATACTTCATTTTTCGTGAGCCGCTCATATAAAATCAAGTATCTGTATGGTGTTCGTCTGTTGTAACCGCTAAACCTATCTGGGGGGTCGTATATGTAGTAAAAAGGGGCGTAGCTGTAGTAAAAAGGGGTGTACGTTTAGTGGTAACCGTTAAAAACGAGACCCAGTTCGCCTCAAGAGGTGGGTTTAAGGCTTATTCTCGACATCTTGGGTGGGTTTACCGGAAGAGAGTTAAGCCGACCTCAGCAAATCAGTAGGCGGAAGCTTTAAAGTACCGCGTGCAGGGCGGGGACAGTCAAAATTGACTGCGAGAAAGTGACTGTCCCGAATGGAACTGGAATAGAAACACCAGTCGGACCCTATCTGGCGTTCTCCGAGACTGCTCGAAATTTTACTGCTTCATTGGGCTCTGCAATGGCAACATTGCACCAGGGCCCAACAAAAGCCGTAGGACCAGAAGCGATAAGGTCCTAGGATGCTTATGGTTCTATAAAATTTGTCTCCTCCTGCTGTTGCGACCCTTCATTTCAAGTGTCTATCAATAGCTCTGGCGTTCTTGACTGGATCGGCTCTACCCTAAGACCACGTTTAATTGGCCTTGTACCTTATTGGAAGTATTCAATGCTGTACAATCTCTTCTAAATCAGACAAAGGTCCTTGTCCATCGAAATCTCATTGACCTACTACCAGAACGTCGATGCGAACTTATTTCTTTGTGTCAAGAAGAGACGCATTGTTACTAAAGTTTTTGATCAATAAGACATTGCGACTATATATATTAGTGCTATTCTTTATCCTTTCTTTACCTGTTCGCCTGTTTCCTTATTCTGCGTCTGCTCGAACCGCAACTTTGGTTGGAACTTATTGACGTATTCCCCTTTCCAATAACTCTTATCATCTATCATGGATGTTCCCAAAAAAAGCCCTGGGTCTCTTCGCATCAGGAGAAGGATAAGCGTCTCCGAAGGAGAACTTCCATTGTGTAGATATCAGGATTGTCCACTTCGGTTTAAGCACTGCGAAGGAAAGTATCTCTTCAAGGATCAACCTTCGCAGGAGAATCACTCGATGTGGGGACAATCTAACCCGCCGCGATGGCTGTGGAGGGCATTTGACCGTTTCAATAGCGGCATTGCCAGCCCCCCAGAAATCGAAGCCATCATCTCATTCGGGGAATTCCACTCCTCTGGGGGATGGATGGACTGTAAGGATGCAGAAAGCGAAGAGAAAGGGGAGCCATGGAGGGAGAGGACGCTGAACGGAAGGAAGTTTCCGGGATGATGGTCCGGACATACAAAGTCAGTAGAAAATAAATTAATTTCCTTTTTTTCTCACTGTGTGTTTGCTCTCGACGGAGCTCAATTGATATTCCCTAAGTCCTTTCCAAAAACGTTCTGGAAGTTTTGAAACGAGCTTAAGGTGCCTGGGCTATGGACTTATAAGAGTTCAATCTGTTACCGTTATATGCACAAGTACGTTCACGCAAAATTCAGCATAAAAATGTCTCGATCGAAGCAAGAATTTATAAGCAGCTGGGACCGACTGGGTTGAGTTGTCAGTTGGTGGACGCACATCATGCGTTGGTCGTTCATGACTCATTGACCATCAGAGGTCTACATAAGTCCCACGAATCATATATGTTGGTTGGCAATTGTGTTGAAGCTTGAGGGCCAAACATTTGTCTATCATATCTCTTCTTTCTCTTCTGTTTCAATTCATTCAACTTCACACTCACTGCAAAACAGAACCCAATTCCCATTAAGCCGAGGACTTCATCAGACCGACGAGGCCACTCAAGCCGACAGAATCCAACCAAGAATGGCAGGCAAGGAAAACGCACCGTTCAACATGGTCACTCGCTCAGCTACTCGTCGAACCTCCATAAGCTCTCAAACCGCTCCAGCGCTAACCACACTACCTCCCATTCAATATTTCACGACCAACCCCTGGACAGCACCTCAACACCAACTCCACCCACCCACCCCGGCCCCACCACCCCCTTACCCCACAAACACAACCACCAACACCCCGCCGCCCATCCCGCCGCTCCCGCGCCCCCCCTTCCTAAAAACCCCGCCATCCTCGAAAACATCTACTCGCACTTCGACCCTGCTCAACCGCCGCCGCCGGGGCCGGAGGTTTGGGAGGTGTGGGGGGAGAGGGAGCTTGTGGGGAGGTTTGTTGGGATGCATTTTGTTGGGGAGGGGTTTTTAGGGTAGACTTGGGGGGAGGGTTAGAGGGGATTCTCGACTGGCGGATGTACTGACTGTACTGTGGGTCTTGGAGGATTTTGTATGGGGCCTTGGGGCTGTGTGCATCAGCCGCTTTCTTGGAAACCAAATACCAAATGTACAAATCTACTGGAGTAGGATGATCATTTTCCATGCCTCCAAAGCGATTTGTCTGCAAATTGAACTAGAACGATGACAATCAAATAAACCTCTACTGTACGCATGAAGCGGAATATTCCTTTTATACTAAAGGCTGACTTGACAACGAAAACTCTGCCGTAGACTTCCAGCAGGTGATACTTCCAGCACGATACCTCTCTTGAACCAACAAGCACATAGAGCGCAAAAACGCAACCACAACCTCCCCCACTCCAATTCCCTAAGAAGATGAACCCCTACGCGCCATTTGAATGTGCGTTCGAAACATGAGCTGGTCGTCCGCCGGCACAAGTGAGCCATCGTCTTCCTGGCGCATCAAAACCCCGTTCTCATACACCATATTGCTATTGTGGGGAGGTTGCTTTCGACGCGGCGGCGGAACAAGATGCAGTTGGTTGGTCTTCACCGCCCATATTTCCACCTGGTCCTGGTACAAATGGAACGCTTGTCTGATGTCGTACAGGTTACCGAGCGACTGGCCGGCCCGGAACACTTCCACAGCTTGGTAGGGTAGGGGCTTCGGTTTGCCTTTTCGTCGCCCTTTTCCGCCTGCCTCTTTGACGAGGTCGGCTTCTAGCTCTCCTAGGCCGTGAACAGGAGTGAGCAGAGGGGAAGAAACGGCTATGGTTGGTCCGATGCTGAAGACGTTGGGGAGAATGCTGTGGACCTGGCATGTGGGTGGTCAGTAAATCATCAATCAGTGACTTCGTTAAAAAGCACTCACAACAGCAGTTTTCACGATGGATGCACCTTCCAAGATGATAGGTAGTCGAAATATATCACCAGTCTTAAAGACTGCAGAAAAAAACTGTCCGATCTTATACCGACTGATTTGATGACTTGTCCATTCAGCTAGGACGGAAGGATCGAGTCCAGTATTCCGCATCCAAAATGGATCGTAGTCTGTTCGCACCAAAGCTTCAAAGGTTTCGTCCGCTAGCAGTGTTTTTGTAAAGTCCGTGGTAGGAGGCTGGGCTAACTCTACCTGCTGGTTGCTGGGCTCACTCTGAGGATTTTCCGCTGGAGGTGCTTGGGTTTGAAGGTCGCGGTCGGCCTCAATATTATCGTCGGTTTGCGGATTTGCAAGACCTGGCTGCGTAGAATTCGGCTCGACTACTGAAGTTTCCAGTCTCGTCGTATCAGCTCCCCTTGACAGGACGCCTCCACTTCCGAGACCGTAAATAAACCGTCTAGCTTCAGGCGTCTGTGCAGCCACTGTCTCGTAGTCGACGGGGTTGGAATACGGGTTATAGTCGGAGGAGTAAGGCTCTATTAAGACATCCGATAAAGCTACAAATGCTGGAGGATTCTCGCTGTCGAAAGTAGCTGAAGCTATATAGGGGTTAGTCAAAATTGCCCCTGAGTCAGTAGCATTTGATGCTTTGGTAAGGAGTAAGATAGCATACAAGAGGACATAGAACTGGGCTGATAGTCATGGATACTGCCACGATCTCCACCTGTCGGCGGTGGGCCAGTAGAACTATTCATTGCTCTCTTCTACGGCTCTCGCTCTGATCAATCAAAGGGGTCAAGAACAGCGCTTGTTCGTACTCCTAGAAGACTTGGAATGTTGTGAACCCGGACTCAAAATGTATGACAAGTCGCAGAGTCCAAGTTGTAACACTGTGACAGACGTTAGAGGTGGTGTTAAACCGTGAATCCTGAATGATGTGCGTTGTTGATATATGCAGATCCGCTAACCGGATCAGGCTTTGAGAACACACACAGGAAGCTGAAAGAGCGCTAACTTGCATGCACGCAGCTTTCTCTACAGTTTGACACAACATTATCATGGCTTGGCACTTTAACGACGGTCGGAGAGTTGCAAAAGAAACAAAACAACAAGACCCACTGTAGCTTTCAAATTCACTGCAGGATAGAAGCCGAGACTGTTCTCAGCGAAGGACCAACACGGAAGTTGGAAACAACCCCAAATACTAACTCATAAACCGGCTTCGCTGTGGGTATAATTTCTGTTGGCTGAAGGGACTAGAAAAATTGCAGCTTACCTTAGTATATAAATTCGTGGCTGTCCACTATATATTCTGGAGCAGGGACACAGCATCCTGATGGAGGCGCGGCCGCAGAAGGAGAGACTGATTCACACACTTTATTCGTACTGTGCCAGATCTATGGCAAAAATCCAGACACTCGTGCTGTGAAAGACAGCATGTGATAGGGAGTATTCCCTTGCTGTCGATCAATCTGAGACCGACTGCAGACCTGAGAGCGAAGGCCGATCTGCAGAAAGGAGGTTCAATCAGCTGGGCGCTGGTGGGCTCTAAAGAGCATCTCATCCGGCCCTTGTTACTATACACCGTCAAGGACCTCCTTCGTGTCAATAGTCCGGAGTCTGTATACAGTCGGAAGCCCCTAAAAACAATGATACTAAAACTTTCGGTCAGATCAACAGTATATAATGGTCATAGGAATTGAATAGAGGGATTTCACGCGGCCTAAATAGGTCTAGGAGATAAAGAAGTCTGGAATACATTGAACCTGCCTCATGCAGTAGAGTACGGAGAGACGCACATGGCCAAACAAGTTTCGCTTTAAGCCTGCAATCAAGCACTAGTTTGCAATAAGAGCCATCAAGTGTTGCTTACACAGCGAATTGCAGACTGCAAAAGTTCGGGCAGTGATTGTGGGCTTGCATAACATACCTATTGAGACAGTCGCGCTTGATGCCATATCTCGAAAGACATTAAGGAGGGCCTGTCTCCGTTGCCTGTGAAGACTTCATCCCCAGAAAGGCTCGAGCTCTAGATACCACGTTTTTCACAATGTGGGACAACAGATGGTCACTTTCGAATTGTCATTCACTCTTCAAACGCAATAGGAGGAAAATGGCTTTAGAACATACGCCTGACTAGCCGAAAGATGATTGTTACAGTACCGTTGGTGAAAATACGGTGTCATTAACGGAGGTGTTCGGATGGTGTCAAGCATAGCAAACCTGTGGCAACTGGGGAGCTGAAAGTATGTCGAAGGAGCATCGGTGGACAGAACTCTAAACAATCACAGTCTGAACATTTGCGGGGTTCGTTAATTATTAGATCTAAGCGGTAAAATAACTTGTCGAAGATCTTTCAGGGGCTGTAAATTTTACTGGCAGCTTTGCCACATCCCTCATCACAGAAGTCTTCATATCCTTCAGTGGGTGTTGTGAACTTCAACAGATGAAGTCGTACGTTTGAAGTTGAAGAGCCTCATTGTCAGTATAGACGCCTCGACGTTCAGGTGATAGGATCAAAGCGGTGAGTTTAGCAGAAATCGCAAGATCGACACTTGGTTGGCACAGTAGCCTGGTATTCGTCCATGTGCTCTGTTCGATCAATTTTCTTAAGCACAAATTCTTTTACATCAACGGTTCTTAGATGCGACGTCCTTATTTCTTCAAAATGTTGTCCTTTGAGCACTTCCATCCTTCTCCTACCAAATACGTTGAGAATGAACTTTAATAGAAGGAAATCATACCCAAAGTCATGCAAGACAGCTACGGGTTACAGTGCCATACCAAAGGCAGAACATTGACGATCATTGGTCGCTCATAGTATCTAACATGATGAATGGATGGATTTCATCTGGCGTGTAACAGCAGTCTAGCTTGTTCTAGGATCTCGCAACAGAGCACCCGAGTCGGTCGGCTTCCGATACTCAGGCGTGATTTCCAATGGCCTAGGGCTTGACATTCGCGATCAAACGAATGGTTACTGCAATGGAACCTCGAGGGTATGGGAATCTGTGGCGGTTCCAGGTGAGCCACATTGTGCGTCATAGGCTCGTTTTCTGCTGCTGTATAACCAGATGACCTTTAGGATAGAGCATGGAATTTCATGATCTTCGGGCTGCCTTGCGAATTCGTACGAAGTATTACAAGCTCTTGGGTCGTCAAGCATTGAATATTTCAATCCATCTGCGATGGCGGCTCTCCGGCCCGACTAACCGCGACTGGAGGTCTATAGCACTCGACAACCCTTGGATTATGTGTCAGTAACGACAAATCCAGCTGTAGCAACCATAAGAAAGCAGATGCCGTTAACTGCGCTCCGCAACAACCTATTCTCCCTCGACAGGACCAGAACCTTAATTGGCATTGCTATCTACGAAGGGTTGAACGACCTGTGCACAGTAAGCCTGGAGAAGTTTTCTCTGTGTTTTTGTCTTGGCCTGATGCAGAAGGAGCACTTTGCGATCGTTGATCGGTATGACGGCGAGAAGACCAAGACAAGCCAGCAATGGAATGACCTGATTTTCGGTCAGCGTTAGTCATTAATAATTAATGCTCGTGGGTCATCTTCAATCGATGATCGAGCTCCTGGTCGCTCGCGTAAGGTTTAGGTACGAAAGATCCCAAGCAACACTAAGTACGAGTAGCGTGCATAAGCAAGACCAGCGACGACAACGTCTTTCCTACTTGATCATTCTATGACTTGTATCTCTCGCATTGCTGGAGCATGTCTGGCATGCTTGCATGCCTGTGCTGACATCTTGCTGACACTGTCCATACATCTTGCAATTAGCGTCTTGGGTGCGCGTGGTGGTCCAACGTACCTAGAGTATACGAAGAGTTTATCATCAACATGCAGTGCTGCCCAGGAGCAAGAGTTTGCTCATCTTCGATGGCTTCACTCAGAAAGGACCCCCCGAGCAGCAGCCCCGTTCTGTGTATAAAGCACCCTCATGTCCACCCAAAACAAACCAGCTTCTCAATCTAAACTCAAAAATATTTCTTCTTCTACTTGATAGATCGCCATAGTAACCTTGATCGAATCCAAGATGAATATCTTCAACGCTTTCTTTTGGTGCTATGCACCATCTTCCCATTGGCATCAGCTGCCTTGACTGCTGGGCCCGACTTCATCCGCCTCAACAAGAACGATTCGGTATAGTGCCCAGGATGGCCCACTCCCGGGCTCAAGCTAACAATATCACCAGATGGTGGTTGTAGCCGATCTCCAGGAGGGACTCTATCAAATCGTAATTACTCCAAACCCAAACCCACCTTCACCTTTGGTTTTCTCTATCTAATGCTACCAAGGCCCGAGACTACGATCCTACAGTCTTCAGAAACAACATCATTGCCCACGCGGCCATCGCAAAGCTCTTCGAAATCCCTATCGTCCTAACCACCAGCGCCGAAACAGGTCCCAACGGTCTCCTGCCCAAGGAGATCACTTCCATGTACCCGGATGCGCCTCTCATCCGCCGTAACGGAGAGGTGGATGCATGGGATAATGACGAGTTCAGGGCTGCGGTAGAGGCGCAGAATAAGAGCCAGATCATCCTTGCTGGTATCACTACCGACGTTTGTAAGTTTGATAATCACCTCCTTGCATATTATCGAAGACTATGTTTTCTGGCATGTTGTGCCAACCATCCGATCCCCAAAACTAGGTACCGAATTTCTCGCCCTCTCCCTCCGTGCCGCCGGCTACACCGTCTTCGCCAACACCGAAGCCAGCGGCACCTTCTCTTCTAGACTCGCGGCAGACGCAAACCGGCGCATGGAAAACGCAGGCGTGATTCTGCAGGGTATGTTCGCTATCGCCATGGACCTCATGCGCGATTGGAGGAACACGCCAGGCAGCCTGCAGGTTTTGCCGTTTTTGGACCAGTATTTGCCGGCTTATGGCTTTGTGGCTAGGCACCACGAGGCGGCGGTGCTTAATGGGACATTGGTGCCTGGCGAGGCGGGGCTTTGAGAAAGTGCCTATTGGGTGGAGATAATTTGGAGGCAATGAAGTTTTGGTCCACTTTTCAAGTTTTCGCGACGCTAGAATTGATTCTCGGATTTATGCGCCTAAAAACTCCTCTTCGAATGAGCCTTTCCTTGATTTTCTGCTATATACCTATCGATTTCGATATCGTTTTGCAGATTTCACCAACCCATTTTGATTTCATGCCACACATCTGTGAAGCTTCAAGAGCAGCTGAAGGAACAAGTACCAAAGTCCCCTGTCAAGAACTAGGTACGAAACGCTTTCTAATGAAATCTCCTTAACGTAACGCACCTTTCGGCCGTTAACGAGCCTTCTGTAGGTCATCCATCTGGGCTAAATTGAAGAACATAAGTCAAGAAGATTATCCACGACCCTTTGGGTGTATCCAAATGAAAGAAGAAGTTGAGCATTTCTAGCTGGAGTAGCAGGATTTACTCCAGTGAACAGTATGCCATGCTACCGTTATCGTTCCGACCTTCACAACATCAGGGATTCATGCAACGGATTTTTATCCAGATACATGACCTAAGACCTTTCCAACACCACCTAATTCCAATCAATGAAACCACCATCTTGCAGGAAGCTGTTACACTTGCTCACTCGATAAAAAAACTCATTGAATATTTCCCCACCATCCGAGCTTCCCGGTGTTTCGTGCCTCTGTTTAAACGTTCCAGATTGCATTTCTTACTACTCTAGTGTTCCTCACCGGAGCGGAGCGGAACGGGATGAACAAGACTCGACTCCCGAAGTTTTAGATCTATGTCTGTATTTCTATGGTGTTATCATATTTCACATCTACCTATTCCATTCCTGCAGTATGAATCTATTGACTAGGCGGCTATCAGAAAGAGAAAGTCGCAAGACTCATAATGCTAAGCATATCTTTGCCAGATCACCGATAACTCCACATGCGGTGTTAAGACTCAGAATATTATAATTCGGTGCAGAAATGTCACACATGGCGCATTTGTAGAAAATATCCTACGTCTTTTCCAGGATCAGAATGAGCAAGTTTTCCCAGCGTTCGTGGTTCTTAGGCTTGGGTACCTGGACCAGCTTCTCAAGAGCTATGCCACAGGATAAGATTAGCATCAACCAAAGCATCAACCCATCACGCGAGTCCATAATCTCGACCCAAAAAGACGCACTTCGCTTCCCCCTTTACCAACGACACGGCATTTCGCACACCCCCCCCCCATTTTCTACCCAGCCATCGCACCCAAGAAT
>JAABVA010001150.1_pt1 | contig 29098 bp, 27 predicted proteins | sample 5560331 | NCBI WGS metagenome assembly JAABVA01 (sample SAMN12812661, study PRJNA571458) | rock metagenome | isolation source: Antarctica rocks | place: Antarctica: Victoria Land, Mt New Zealand sud | collected 2016-01-07 | reverse complement strand
GGCCCGCGCGGTCGCGCCCGGCCTTGACGAACTGCTCCCCCGCGCACCGCTGACACCGCATGCTGCTCTCCCTCTATGCCCTCATCAAGCCACAGCATACCTCATCTCAGCACGTCCCAACGATACCCTTTCTAGAGATAGGGATAGGCGAGAAGATCCTGGGCGGTCGTGGCCTTATACACGGCGCTCGCGGCGCATCCTTCTATGGTCGATTGGCCCAGGACTGACGAGGAGGAAGGTCAATCTCCCTCAAACGATCGAGCCGCTAGGAGAGGGTATCCTTTCCTCCCGCGCCCACAATCCGGTAGCTGTACGGTCTACCGGGTCCCTCCGTCGAGGGGGGACGATCTCAGTCTAATGTATAAGAATGAGGATAGGGAGAACGGCGTGAAACACCCCATACGGCTCAAGCCTTGCACTCGTTTGCACGCCCTCAATGGCATAAATGAAATGTGATATGTCCGACTGGCCGACCGTGCAGAGCACTAAGGTCCACCGGGAATAACGCGTTCGCGAGGTCGGCGCATAGACCCTCCCGAGCCGGTAGAGGTGGATGAGGCGGCGGAGACTAACCCTTCGAGGGATCGATAGCTGTCCATCGGGAAGTTGTGCGCCCCCCATCGCTCTTTGTACCCGTCATCGCCCACGTCACCAAGCACACGCTTGAGTTGGCCGAGGATCTGCCTCGCCAGATGCCGGCGATGACAACGCGTCAGGAAGATGACCTTGCCATGGTCGTGATCATCACGATATCCCGCCCAATCGTCGAACCACACGATCGTAATCTGCACGTTGTCCTCGAACCTGTTGAAGTGCCATCGATATTCTCCGGGCTCTTCCAACCACACGCACATCGCATGCTCATCCCCGCGCAACAGAGCGATGGCGGCGTCGGTGAGTTCTCCCAGGGCATCGGACTGGTAGGAAGCCGTGAGGGTGACAGAACTCGTTCTATCAGACACGACAGCCTTACTCCAACCATGAGCCACGAGATGGTAAGACAAAGACAACATCACAAATCTCTCACGAAACATTCACGGTCGGGCGCTCGGCTCGAACCACGGCCCCCCATGTGCGCCACAGCGCATCGCGGTATGCGTTTACATCGACGACCACTCGTCGTCGGCTATAGCCATGGCCGCCCTGGCCTGCTCCCATCAACAGTTGCTTACGGCGAGTAATCCTGCGGCCTACGATTTCTTCCGGTCACTTTAATGGGGCCGCTACACACTCGGCTCACAGCGCCTGGAGGCGGGATCAATCCGTCGTCGTCCATGCTCTCCCACACATGCCCGTGCCGTGGCACGGCCGTTGCCACCTTGATGGCGCCGATGCGCACCACCCCTGCGACAACGCACTGGCCCACTGAGGTGCGGCGCAACGCGAGACCGCGCTAGTGCCGGTCGGGCCGCCCTCGGCTTACCTGCTCGAAAACGTTTTACTCTGTGAAACCTGTTCTGCCAGAATGATCGTCCGGCGGCCATGTCCCCCTACAGGCTGTGGCAGACCGTGCGCGGAAATGGCCGGCGGCCCTATATTCCGATTCTCTCCGCGTCGCGCGCGCCAGACCTCCTCTCCCACTGTAACGAGGCATCCCATGAGCACCACGATATCGCCGATGCTACATGCGATATGCGTCCCGGCCATAGCCCATGTGATCCGGTCGTCCAGTCCGGCCAGAGCCGCCGCGCCGTCCCCGATGACGCGATCTTTGCTCCACATCACCGCACCATGGGGGGGGCGTGCTGGAGCGGCATATTCGATAGCGTGCAGTGTCGCGGGGGAGATCGGCATCAAGCCGCCGTTGTCTATCATGACGAGCAGATTGAGCGCGGCGCCGACCGCCAGAAGCCATAGGCCGCGATACGACCGATTGAGCCATAGGAAACGGAAGGCCGGAAAGAGCGCGATACTCGGCAGCCAATGGGCCAACGCCGAGACCTCGGTCGCGTGCATGGACAGCACACGTACCCACAGCACTTGTAGCCCCACGCCCGCGAGAAGCCAGGGCCATCCGCGGAGTCCCTCCAACGAGGAGGGACTCCGCGGGCGCGTCAGCCACATCACGCAGCCGATGAGCGCCATCGCTACTATGCTACGTCCCATCGTCAACCGTCGCTACTTGAACGGGAGGACATCGGGGGCCCCGACAATAGCGGCGACGGCCGCCAGGGCTAAGAGAAGACTGAGTATTCGATACCGAAACGTCATGACCTGTATCCTTTCCATCGGGACTATCGTTGTACCCCCGCTATCGGGAGCATGAGCACACTGTACGCGCGCCGTGTCTGATGGTCGTCTGACGCTTAGGCCGGCATGGGCGCGAGCCATACGGGGCATGGAGTCGCGCTCATGATGGCGGATGAGTGACCTCCGTCGCCGCTATCTCCATCGTTCAGCCCCTGAACGTCGACCGCTTGACCTTGCAGCGGAGATAAGGCCCGCCGCTGCGGTGCGCAGCATGCACGAGCCGTCGCATCCTCACGCGGCAAGGCGTCGACAACCAGCATCCGGCGCCCCGCCTGCACGGGTTGTCGCGCGACTCGTCCCCATCCGCGCCACCCCGTCTCGCCACGCCCGCTACGACCGAGCGGCGGGCGACGTTTGGGCTGAAACCCGCTATCCTAACAGTCAATGACATGTGGTAACGTCGTGTAGTGATGACCGTGAGCGTCCGCCTTATGGAACAGTCCATGGATCGGTGTTTGCAACCGGGATCACGGCTCGATCCCTTGCTCGCGGCCAAGGCCCGCGTCGCTCTCCTCCCCCAGCCGCACGTCCCCCGTCCGCGCGTCACCATGGCCCTGGCGACGTTGGTGCGGGGGCGACGGCTCGTGCTGCTATCCGCCGGTGCCCTCACCGGCAAGACGACCGCGTTGGCGGAGTTGGCGGTGACACTCGCCGGCTCCCATGTGTTTTGGTACACCGTCGATGACGTCGATACGAGCGCGCGGACCATGCTCGAAGGCATCGCGCTGGCGGTGGATGCAAGGGGCCTCGCAGGCGATGACCTACATCTGCTCGCTGCGATCATCCAAGCGTTGGGCGAACCCGGAGACGCTGTGTTGATCCTGGACGACATCCATCGCGGGTCCGGGGGTGCGGCGGTTATTGACGGCATCCTCCGCTATTTACCCCCGCATGCACGCCTCGTCCTGAGCGGGCGGCCCCAGGCGCTTCCCGACGTGACTCTGCTCTGCTGGCTTGAGGATCGGGGACAATGCGGCCGCCTCGGGGCCACAGACTTGCGCCTGGATGCCGAGGAACGGCGGCGATTCCAGGCCGCGACGGGCCGCGATGGACAGGACTGGGCCGTCGACTATCGCCCCGGCAGCCACCCCGCGCTTGTCGACGGACTCCGCCGCGGCGTGCTGCCCGCGATTCCTACGGACCTCCGCTCCCTCATCGACCTGCTCGCCGTCACGCCCGAGGGCTCGCCGGCGCTACTCGGGGCCGCGCTCGGCCTGTCGGAAGGCGAGGCGGCGCGCCGTTTGCGCACACTCCACGACGACACCCTGCTGCTCACAGAAACGGACGGGCTGCGCTATCGCCTACGCGATGCCGTGCAATCGGCGGTGCTGTCCACACTCGGCAACGCGGCGGTGGCCGCGTTGCGCGCGCGCGCGGCCGGCGCACTCCTTGCGTCCGATCCATGTCGCGCGGCCCATCTGTTCGCGCTCGCCGAGGATGACACGCGCGCCACGGATGCGGCGCGGAACGTCACCTGGTGGGAGTGGACACAGCGCCGTGCGCTAGCCCTGTCCCTTGGCGCGCTCCTCACAGATGCATCATTATGTCAAGCACCCGACCTGGCCCTCGTCGTCGCACACCAGCGTATGGCCGAGTCCGGTATTCCCTCCATCCACCCCTTTATCCGGGCGCTGCGACCATCCACCCCACTCGGGCAGATGGAACGGCTGAGACTCCTGAGCCAATGTTGCATGGCCCGCGGCCTCTCCTGGAGGATTCCGCGACATATCGCGCGACTCGAAGCACTGGTGCAATCGCCGCCCCCCGGCACGACGACGCTCGATCGCTGCTACGGCCTCGCCGTCCTGGGCACCGTTCAGGGTTTCGCCGCCGACAACGCGGCGGCAGTCGAGACATTGGACCGCGGCCTCAACCTGCTGACGCTGGCGGGCGGCGACGGATCGCTGGCCGCGCATACCCGCCTGCTGGCCTTGAGGGCGCTCGCGGTCGTGCATCGTCGGCAGGGTCATCTGGCGGAAGCGGGGCGCGTCTACGCGCTCGCGCAGGAGCAAGCAATCACCGCCGGGTCGCCGCACATGCAAGTGGAGTTGGCGAATAATCGGGCTGTGCTGCAGCAGCAGCACGGCCACCATGCGCCGAGCGCCGATCTGCTGCGCGACGCCCTGGCGGCGCCGGGGAGCAGTGACCACGACTTGCGGGCGGTTCTGCTCGCCTCCCTCGCGGACGCGCTCTGGGCGCAGGATGACCGGGGCGGAGCGGGGCAAGCACTGCATAGCGCACTGACCGAAGCCGACGTGAGCGACTCGTACGGCCTCGCTGGGCACATCCATGCGACGCGGGCCGCCCTCCTCGCCGACGGTGGCCTTGTCATCGACGCCGCTACCGAACTCGCGCGGGGAGCGCCTCCCCACCACCCGGCCGCGTACATGGCACGGGCGCTGATCGCGGAGGCCGACGCCCGCGACGCCACACCCGATCTGCGGGCGGCGCGCGACGCGTCCGCGCACGACAAACCGCTGCATATGCTGGCGCGCGCCTACCTGGCGCGCGGCCTCGCGCGCGGCGGTGACCTACTATCGGCGCGCAAACTGGCCGACGCGATCATCCACGACAGGGCCTATGCATTGACAGCCCGCGAGGCGCGCATCCTCACACCGTGCATCCATCGCGAGCGCCAGGCCCGGCGGCAACCGACGAGGGCTATCGTCCTGGCCGACCACGTAGCGATCCAGTTCTTCGGCCTCCCCGCCCTCATCGCGAACGGCGAGGTAGTGGGCAGCGCGTGGTTCGGCCGCTCCAAGGGGCGCGAATTACTCTGGTACGCTCTCGCCCATGGTGACCGCGGCTTCACGCGCGAGGAAGCCTGCGCCGACCTCTATCCCGATCTGGACGGGGTGTCCGGCAGCCGCGCCTTGCGCAATGCGCTCTACGAACTGCGCAAGTTGCTGCATGAACAGTGCGGCGTGGCGGAGGCGCTCGCCGATGCGGGCGGCCGGCTGCAGCTCCTCCCGTCCGACCTTGGTCACTCGTGGTCATCGGATACCACCGTGCTACAGGATCTTCTGGGACGTCTGCGAACGGGCGCGCTGGATGACGCCGAGCGATTACCCGGACTCCTGCGTGGCCAGTACTTGTCTGACCTATCAGGCGACTGGACGCGCCCCTTCCGCTACTACTGGGAGCGGGAAGCCCTCCATGCGCTCGACCTCGCGGCGACGGGTTACGAGCGCGCCGGCCGGTTCGAGGACGCGCTGACCTGCCTACGCCGGGCGGTGGATCTCTTCCCCGACGACACCTCGCTCGCCCAACGCATGATGGGCCTCTATCACGCCGTGGGGGATATCAGCGGCGTGCGCGCCACCTATCTCCAGCATTGCCGCTCGATCCGCGAAGAATTGGGTGCGGAACCCGAGCGCGCCCTGGTTGACCTCTATGAGCGGCTCACATCCGCCTGAACCGCCCGACCCGATGGCACGCTCCAACATGGGTCAACGACCACTCGAAGCATCAAACGACCACTCGAAGCATCAGACGATGCTCAGACGCCGCGATGGTAGATTCTCGTTCAGCACACATCGCACACCTCGCGGCGATGGGGTCGTGAACGTTATGGAGACAGGTGGATAACGTTATGGAGACACATGGATAGGGACACCAAACCGGAGGATCTGTTTGTCCTCCTGGTCACGGGCGATGAATGGCGGCGCATCAAGGTGCGGCAGCTGCTAGCGCGGGCTGGGTATCAGGTACAGGTAGCCTGCAGCCAACGGGAGGCGCTACACGCACTGGCGCATGGGGTCACCCCTCTGCGCCAAGACGCCGCGGCAATCATCGTCGACCAGGAGAGTTTAGGCCCGGCCGCGCTCGTGATCATCCGCGCGGTGCGCATCGCGGAACTAGGGATACCTGTGATCGTTTCGAGCGCCTTCGGGGCCGCGGACAATGTCATCGCCTGCTTACGGGCCGGCGCCGCGGACTATATTACCTGGCCACCCGAACCCCGCCAGGTGCTCGATACCCTGGCGCGCGTGCTGGACACGCGCGCCACGCCTTGACAGAGGTCGTTGGGTGCGGCCGGCGACATCAGTACACACAGCATCCGGTGCGCGTTGCCCAGTAGCGGGACATCAAGGGTTTATCCATCGCTTGCGCCACCCGCTGTTGCCCCTTACACATCCCTTACATAAGGGGTGAGCTGTGTCTCCTTCCCTGACGAGACGGCGCGCGCCGACGGGATCACCGCGCGGAGATTGAACTGCACTTGCTGGCGGACCTCCGCTAGCGACACGTCCCAGTGCCGCGCCAGGGACCGCTCCACCGCACCGACATCCAGCGGTGTCGCCGGGCGTCCCCTGACCTGGACAAGCGGGCCATCGGTTTCGGTCAACACACGATCGCGTGGCAACCGCTCGACGATGGCGCGCCCCCGCGTGCTGCGCAGCATCGCCGGATTGATCGAGCAATAATGGCCGAGCGATAGAAGCCGTTCAAGTTGGGACAGCGATCCGCCGAACCAATGGAAGACGACGGGGCCGACGGGCATCTGCTCGACGAGGCCGAGCACGGCCGACTCGGCTCGTCGCGAATGCACCGACACGAACTTTGGATGCGCGCGGAGCAACTGTAAGACGAAGCGGAAGGACTCAATCTGCTCCGCCCGCGTCGCCTGTCCCTCGAGCGAAAAGTCCAGCCCCACCTCCCCGACGTAGCTTGTCCGCCCTAAGTATGTACGGAAGGCGTCGCGCTGCCCGACATGGGCCGCGGCCAGGAGCGGGTGCAACCCGAGCGCCAGCCTGATGTAGCGCAGGGGTCGCACATGCGGGTAGGCGCGGGCAAAGTCTGTCGGCAAGTTCGTCACCGCGATCGTCAAGACGCGCGCGCGATCCACCATGAGCGCCGTCTGATACGGATCGGCGTAGGCATCGATATGGCAGTGAGCGTCAATCATGGCAGGCCCGCGCGTCGGCGGAGGTTCAGATCACCTTTGTCGCGTACCAGGGCGCGCAACTCATCGAGGCCCCGCCCCACCATCGCCGTGTACACACCTACATCATGTGGCAGCGGTAGCTCGCCCGCGTCCAGGACGCGATCTTCAATCTCCGCGGACGCGTCAACGCTGGACAGGCAGTCGAGCACCGCCCGCACGTCCGACGCCACCGTGACGTCCAGATCGAGCTCGCCCTGGCAAATATCCCGGCCGTATTGGTGGCCGTCATCCCATCCCGCACGATGCAACGACGCGCGCCGGATCAAACATGGGACGCAGTAGCCACAGTTGCGCGCCTCCCGGCGCAGCCACGTCCCACGCCGGGAGGCGTGGGCGCACGAGACGGTCTCGGGCGCCGATCGCTGGAGCGTTGCCTGGTCGGCACAATCGGTGACCGTCTCACCCTTGGTCTTCAGGGACAAGGGGTTATCGATAGGGTTGGTCACGCCGATTGCCTCGACGACCGCGCGCACGCGGTCGAGGAACAGGGGGTGTGTGGTGCGGGTGCTACACGTCCCGATACGGGACGGCGTGAGCGGGATGTTGATGGCGATGAAGCCGTTCTCCGGTACCAGCAGGGGCACGTCTGGGCCGATCGCACGCGCGGCGTACAACCCGAGGGCCAGGAAGACGAACGAGCGGCTGCGCAAGGTGTGTTCACGGAGCCCTGGCGCGATCGTTTGTCCCGCGCGTGCCGATCTGGGCGGTAGCGGTCGAACCCGCACCCGCCCGAGCTGCGTCCGTCCCTGGTAGGACGGGACACCGGCGATCACACGATGCACGCGTTCCTGGTCCCCGCTCGGTCCGGCCGCGTCGTGATGACCGACCAGGAGCACGCGTTCCTCGGGTCGCGCGAGCCGATCCAGTGTTCCGATCAGCGAGTCGAGGCCACCGGAGAAGAGGCTGACCGCGGTCGCTGGCGAGGCCCGCCGCGCGCCGCGGCGCGAGCGGGGCGGCGTGTACAACCGCTCCGTCCGTCGCCTGTACGTGATCGTCCACTCATCGCCGGTTAAGAAACGCAAGGCACGCTCAAGGGGCGCGCGCGCCGCTGCCCACCGCTCGGGGTCGGAAACGGGCAGTTCCACCTGGAAGTCGCGTGTCCACGCGTCGTCGGCGTACCGGCGGGCAACCCCTTTATCGATGACATAGGCAATCGCCGCCACAAGCACGAGATCGAGGCTGATCGCATCGGGCACGTCGAACACCGCGAACAGGGTATCGAATCCGATGTCGACAACCTCGTGCGCGCCGCGCTCGGGGACATCTATCGCGATGGTCGAGAAGCCGCCTGGGAGCGGAATGCTGTCGATAATGGTCACCGCAATGTTAATCCGCCCACCTCAAAAATCTGCAACGTCCGTGTCATGATACTCTCCGCCAGGCGACGCCCCTCCGCCCCCCGCCACTCGACACGCGTGGGGTCACGCCCCGCCAGCTTGGCGCGCAGGGCGGAGAAGATGGTCCGCTTGACACGGTCGATCGAGCGGCGGGCGTTGTCCTTGCCAAACCTAGCCAGGAAGCGTTCATAAAAGTCGCGGCAGAACATGTCGTAGAGATAGTGTCCGTAGAATTGGACGATTAACCACTGCAAATGGCCCTGCTCTACCACCTCCGCCAAGGCGCGCTCGACGTCCTCATACGTCTTGGCCTCGCCGAGCACATCGCGGCGTAGATCCCTCAAGGCGGCGCGCGCCAAGTTGTCATCCATCGTGCTGCCGTCGCCGGCCAGCCGGTCGACCAACGCGGACACCACGTCCCGCGCGGGCCGGCCGACCAGATCACCCAAACCAATGTCCTGCAGCGCCGTGGTGAGACCGACCTGGCTGACCCGCGTCGCGAAGTGGCCCAGGCGCTGCCCCGCCTGGACGACGGCCCGACCGGGACGATGGGTCCCACCGCCAGCTCCGTCACTCCCGCTCCCCCCGGATGCCCCTCCGGCTCCACCGCTGGCCATCGCGGCGGCGCCTCCATGCGCGTGGACGTAGCGGGAGAGCAGACGCATTGGGGCGCTCGTCGCTACCGCGAGCCCTGGCCGTGGACCGTCATCGACGCCATCCTCCCCCAGATCGAGCCCCTCACCGTCCGACCCAAGCTGGCCGGCCAAACGCTTGAGCGCCGGCCACTCGCCGGCCGTCGGCGCCGTGTACCCCCGCGATGTACCCATCGATGCCTCCTGTCAGGGTGTGCCTGTCATACCGGCCAGAGCGTCCTCGGCCGCTTTACCGATACCTGTCTGTGTCGCGGACCATGTCCGCAGCAGCGCGCTAATCTCACCATGCGTCGTTGGCTGCCGGCGCGCGAGCTCCTGCAGGTCATAGGCAATGTAGGGCTCCATAGTGTCGGTCGCGACCGCGCCGAGCGCCGCCAGGAGCGTGTCCAATGCTCCGGAGACGCCCGTTTCCGCCACGGCGATGGCACCCTTAACCGCGGCTTCGTCATCCGATTGTCTCCGGATGCGCTGTCCGAGCAGCCGGAGCAGATCCCGGCGATCCTCGGCGTCCAGCGCGGCCACGTCCGACAGCACCTGCGCTTTTTCGCCCTCATTCATACCCAGGACCAACTCGAACACCTGACGGACGAACGGCGACACCATGGTCAACTCGCTGAGCGTGCTCCGGAGGCGGTCGCGCGCGATCCAGAAATAGTCGCGCAGGTCGACGCCGGCCAGTTCCGGGTCGAGGCGCAGCCAGGCCTGCACGTTCTTGTCCTTCCACGGCTCGTGCTCGCCCTCGGACAGGCGCGCCGCCGGCTCCACGGCGGTCATGTCGACCGTCCCACCCCCGCGCGCCGCCCTCTCCAGATGGACTAACTGCGGAGGGTGTCCGTCCGCCGCGGCCTGCCACGTATAGAGTTGCGGGAGCAGGTCGCTGTGCGTGTACTCGAGCAACATGAGCTTCACAAGGACGTCGTCACGGATCGTTAAGCGGGCCACGGCGGCTAGCTTGGTGCGCAGAAGGAGGGCGTTGAGGAAGCGCTTCACTTGGCGCGGGTTGCCCTTGAGCCCCGTCGTCAGCAACGGCGCGATGCGGTTGGTCCACTCCAGGGCGCGCGCGAGATCGTCGGGCACCGTGTCGCCGAGCACGGCGCGCACGGCCCCCGCGCCGAAGGTTACGTACAGGTTCTCCGCACGCGCGGCGTCGCAGGACGTCCGCACCCGCTCGAACAACGTGGCGTCGAGGTGCAGCTGGCAGAGCAGGAGCGTAATGTAACTCTCAATCTCACTCGGGGACAGCCGCGGCAGGTGATACGGGATCTGGATCAGCTTCTCCAGGTAGTCGGTCACAAGGTCCCGCGGCTCCTCGCGCGCGGCCGGCGCGCGCCCTTCATGCGAATCGGCGAAGCGCGTCGCGATGGCGTACCGCACGATGTGCTCATCCGCGCCGATGACGAAGGCGGTCCGCTCCACGGACAGGAACAGCTTGATGGCCTCGAGGTTCTCGATCAGCCGTGCGGGCTCGCAGCGGTCCAGGTCATCGATCAGGACGACGACGCAGCGCACGCCCGTCTCGCGCAACAACGCGGCGAAGTCATCGCGAAACGTGCGTATGTCCAGTGGCCCTCGGCTCCCCGTGTCCGTGGCGAGCACCTCCTGCCAGTCGAGCCGATCCTCCGACTGGACGACAACGGTCTCGGCCCCGTTGGCGGCATGCGCCCCTTCTCCTGCTATGAGCTCCTTCCCCTGGCTCAGGACACGCAGCGACGCCACGCCCGTCGTGACGGCCGTGGCGGTCCCGTGATCGATGACACCGACGTGCGCCGCCGCCGTGGCGCCGATCCCGACGAGCGCGGGCACAAACGTGGGCATGCGCATCCAGTTGACTTTCTTGAGCAAAGAGGTGGCCCCATCACGTATTTTGGGCCCGAAGCGCTTGTGCTCGGCGAGTTGGATGAGGATGGAACTGATGAGCGCCGCCTTGGCCTCGTCATACCCCTCGAACATCCAGCTATTGAAGTACAGGCTTGCGATGTCGCCATACGCATCGCCCTCCAGGTCCTGTTGAATCATGCGCATGACGCTTGACTTGCCACCGCCCCAATCGCCGAAAACACCTACCGTCAGGGGCAACAGCGCATCGGTCGTCACCAGCTGCAGCAGAAGATCCTTGTGCACGGTGAAACCAAGCAAGTCAACGCTGGTCTCGTTGTCAGTCCACATCGCTCATTCCTACACCTAATCTCTTACGTGGGTGGCCGACGCTTAACGCCCGACTACCCGCGCCACTTGTCACGGCCGCCACGTCTCAGGCCGCGATCGGCGCCGCCAACGCGCCCGCCGACAACAGCATTTACATATGACGCCTGCCACGCACGTCTCCGGCGCGGACCTGCGCCGCGGCCGTGACAAGTGGCGCGGGACCACGGGTGACGGGGATAGCATCATGCATCCGACGCATCCGATGTCGCGTGCTCGATCACCCACCGACGAGGGCCGCCATCCCCGCCACGACGCCGGCCTACACCGTCTGATCCGCCCCGATAGGCTCCTCGTCGACAACCCAGGCCTCGCCGCCATAGCGCTCGATATAGGTGTAGGGAAGATAGGCGTGCCCCCCATCGCCCCAGTCTGTTCCCCACGAGTTCCGACAGAGCAGGGCGCCGTCGTCGGGGTCCTGACCATCGTCGTACCCGACGACCAGGACGGCGTGGCCATCCTCCAGCTCGCCCGCGGACGCGGGGACGGGAATGCGCCCGTTCTCGGGCGCGAAGAAACCGCGGCTGAGACGCACGCCGAGCATCACGACGCGGCCGGACGCCAGCACGCCCTTGATCGTGAGCGGACGGGGCGTGATCTGGCGCAGTCGCGCCCTATGGCAGCGCGCGGGGTCGAGCGCGTCCGGGGGCGGCGCATACGCGGCGCTTGTATCATCGCGCGCGCTGTCGTAGGGCCAGAGATCCTCGGCCGGCTGGCCCCAGCGGACCAGCGCCGCAGCGGCCGACGGGAACGTGCTGCCGGGCGCGTGGTCACCATCGATCGTCTTACACCCCCAATACAGCACGTCCTCCGCCAGGTCATCGAGCCGCCCGAGGTGGGCGCTCCGCGCCGCTTCGTGCGCCGCCGTGACGGTGAAGGCCAGGCATGTGTAGCGCGGCCCCTGGTCGCGCACCGGCGAGAGACCCGCACGGAGGTCGACCTGGCGCGGCACGTCGTCCGCTGCGGGGTCCCCGCCCCCCTGATTATCGTGATCGTGCGTCGCCACGCCTACGCCACCAGTGCCGTGAGTGGCTTTTGCCGCTCGCTGAGCCCTTGCGGGAGCCCTCGTTCGCCCACCTGGGGGACATCAAGCGTCACCGTGAACGTCTCGAGCGGCGCCGTCGCGGGGCGCCATGGCCGCCCCTTGACGAAGCGGAGTTCGTGCCGCCCAGAGTGTAACACGCGGAGCGTGAAATGTCGCACGCCACCCCCGCCAAGGCGGAGCGCGTCTCCAGTCTGGCCCGGGGCTGACCGTGGCTCGAATCCCTCGTCCAGCAAGGCGACCGCCGCGCCCTCCCCACCGCCCCCGCCGTCGACCGCGGAGGCCCCGTCGCGCGCGTCGACCACGGGCGCTCCCGACAGCGTCCAGAGGTAGCCCGTAGAGGATGCGTCCGGCAGACTGATATGCAACTCGTCGTCGACGCGCGGATAGAGGACCCGGCCGGCGTCACTCCCCTCCACCGTCCATGTGTCCGCCCACGCGTTTGCCGGACGCTGCCCGCGCCCGATGTCGGCCTTGATGTCTTTGGGTTCCTGGCGACGTAAGGCGGTCACCGCCGACCGGCTGATCACACCGAGCGTGGCGAGGTGGGTCACGACGGCGGCATAGCTGACGCCGAACTCCAGCGCGAGCCGATAGGCCACGCGTGGCGGCAGCTCGCCCGGTTTAGGGGGCACACCCAGACGCCGCAGCGCGCCGTTCACCAACTGCGGTGGCATAAGGATATGCGCGGCAAAGACGTGGGCCGCTGCCTCGGTGAGACTGTCCTGCCCGCCAGCCCACTCGATCCGCGCGGCATCGTCGAGGCTGGACTCGTGCCCTAACACATGATGGCCGTATTCGTGCGCGGCTGTGAAGCGTTGTAAGCCGAGCGGGTGGTTGGCGTTGATGATGATCCCCGCCGCGGCGCCGACGCGTTCATACGCGCCGTACAGGTTCTTGAGCGGCTGGATCATCAGCCAGAGGCCCGCGCGCTCGATGATGGCGAAGATGTCGATGCGCTCGTCCGCGTCGACGTGCAGACGGGCAAGTTCACGCGCCGCCGCCAACGCGGCCTGTGTGCGCGCCCGGTCTAGTGGGGACGTCGAGCTCTTGGGCATGGCGGGTCTCCTTCAGGGAGGGAGGATCGTCCATCCTCCCCCCCATTCTTATGACTCAGACACGGAATGGTCATCCGCGGGGGTCGGCGCGGGGCCCGCCTGGCGGAGGAACTGGGCGAAACGAAGGACCTGCTGGCGATCCAGATCGCTCAGGTCGCGCGTGGTGCGGAAGAGGGCGCGCGCTGTCTCATCCTGCGCCTCCGTCCCGCGGTCGTCCTCACCCAGGAAGTGCGACAGCGGGCTCTTATAGAGGCTCGCCAACTTCTTGAGCTCGAGGCTACTCACCTTCCTCTTGGTTGTCTCGATAGCGGACACGGACGCGCGCGACAAGCCAAGGTGCTCCGCAACAAATTCCTGGGACATACCGAGATACTCGCGGGCCTCCCGTAAGCGCTGGCTGAGGCGCTCCTCGTCCGCGGTAACCACATGATCGTCCTGGCCCATGCTCTGCGCTGTCATTGTCATCTCCTTCCGGATCTCCTGTTTATGACACGTCGCCCGATGCCCGACGGCCGACCACCGGCTGCCCGTGATCGGGATGCGCCGCCGATCCATAGCCGGGGTTCTACACGCGTGCACACATGCAGCCGGGATCGGGGCGCCGGTCGCGATTAGTGCAGACAGTCGGCCGCGAGGCCTGCGCTATTCTGCCGCGACGCCCGGGCCGTTTTACCCCCAAACATCCGAGACCACCCCCTCGCTTAAGCCGATACGCGGCCCAGGCTGCTGGCGCCCACGGCGCGGCGACATGCCTGGGCCAGGCTGCGGAGATCGCCCTGTCCGAACCCTCGCCCCGTCCCTATCTCGACGTCGGCGTGCGAGGAGATACAGACGAGCTCTCCCGGCTGACAGCCCACCTCCTGGCACAGGAACTGGAGCAGGCGACTCAGGCCCAGATAGTTGCCGTACGCCTTGCGGATGAAGTGTTGATTCCGGTAGAGCGCGGTAGCATGGAGCCGCCCGTTGAGCAGGGTCAAGCTGACATGGCTCAGGCAGGGGAAACCCATGAGGCGTCCATCGCGCCCCGGCAGCTGGATCCGTAGCTCCGCCGTCGCGTCATCGATCTCGTCCCAATCGTCCCTTACATTGCTGAGGCCCAGTTCGTAGGCGTTCCTGAGAGGGTTCCGGCGGCCCATCTGCCGCCGCAAACGGGCGATGGCGCGTTCGAGTTGGTTGACGGGACCCGTGGGTCCCGGCCATGCCACGAGGCGATGGAAGTACGTCCCGGAGTAGTTGGCGGGAAAGCGACGCGCCACGGGGTACCCCCGCAAGAACAACTCGTACAGGCGCTCCCGCGCCCCCTCACGGCCCAGATGGTAGAGGGCGTGCGGGAAAATCGTGTTGGCAACCGACGAGACCGGTAGCACGGTCCGGCCGCGGCGGGGGGCGATAAAGGTGTCGAGGAGGCCACGCACGTCGCCATCCTCCTCGCCGATGTGCTCAATCGCCACGATCACGTTGACGTCCGTCCCGCCGCACGCGAGCAGATGCTCCAAAGACGCCAGCCATCCCAACGACAGGTTGCGCTCGGCCAGTGTTACTACCATGATGCTCCCTCACCCGCTATGGCCCGCCCCCGGGCGGCGCCCCCGGCCTCCTGTCCCCATACCACGGGCTCAGCCCTCCCGCAGCTTGTGCGCGACGAGCGCCGTCAACGACGCGATCGAGGTATAGTGCGCGGGGTCCAGATCCTCCGCGCCTGGCAGGTCGCGTCCCAACCACGTCTCGAGGTCCACGATGACGTTCAATCCCTCCAGGGAATCGATGACGAGGTCGCCACCGTTGGCGCCGATCTCCCACTCGATCGCGGCCGTGTCCGTCACGCGCACATCAGCCAGGGCCGCCACGATATGCGCGCGGATGTCGTCATAGCTCTGAACGTCCGTGGTCCCCATCGTCAGCTTTCCTATCACATCACGCAGCATGCGCTTAACTTTCTTACATCATAGCGGCAGATGGCAAGAAAGTCAAGCGGGAAAACGATCGCCGTCAGGAAATCAGTCAAGGGGTGCCGGACTCGTGGACGAGCGGTACCCGCGCATTACCGATGGGGAGGGCGACGACCGACCTCATTGAGCGCGGCCTGTCGGCACCAACCCGCGTGGGAGGTACACCCCTGCCCGCTGGACGCACCCCTGTGGCCGGACCGGGCCGTGTCCGATGTCCTCAGGCATCGTCGGGCCGCCCCGGGCAGGAACAACGGCGGGACGTGACCAGCGGCCGGCGTGGCCCGGTCAGAGGTCGTCAACGTACCGCCGTTGGCGTTCCGCGCGCCACCGCCGCCAACTCGCCCCCCAAAACACGCCGGCCGCGTCGGCGGCCTGCTCGGCCTCCGTGTCATGCCCGCCCCCGTCCCAAGGCTTCCGCGGTGAGCACAGCGACCCACTCGGCATAGGCCGGAGGAACGTCGTCCAGGCTCTGGGCAACCGCCAGGATGCGGGCAGCGTCCGCGTGACGGGTGAGGGCGAGCGCGCCGTCGACCAGCCGGGCCCAGATCCTCTCCCACTCCTCGTAGGACGCCAGACCGAGATGCGCCGTATTGCGCGGCGGCGCCGCGGTATTAGCGACCCCGTCCAGCTCGGCCCAGTGGCGCTCGTAGACGTGCAAGGAATCGCTGATATGGGTATAGGCGCCCACCTCCACCCCCAGCCATCCAGCCATGATCTCCTGCATGGATGTGAACTGGACGATGTTATAGGGCAGACCCCACATGAGGTCGTTCGAGCGCATCACCTGCAGCCAGTCCAATCGGCCGTCGCGCACCAGTAGATGACTCACGATGTTGCACGGGATATCCCGCGAACGTGGCTCCGGATCGGGCAGGTCGCGGCGGCTATCCCATATCTGCAACACGACCTGACGGCTGTGGGGACTGTGGCGCAACGCCTCGTACGCGGCCTTGATCTGGTCGAACCCCCGAGTGCCGCCGCGCCGCAGCTGTGCCGTCGCGGCCACGCCCAGGCGCGGTCGGCTCCCGAGCCGGTCGCCGTAGGCGCCGTGCAGCACATGCGGGTCCCGGTCGTCGGTAAAACGCCCCATGCGCGGGTTCCAGAAGCGGAGGAAATCCGCGTCGTTCGCGCCGGCCATGATCCACAGAACTTCCGCGATGGCGAAAGCCGGGTTGATCGGGCGCGCGAACACCAGGCGCTGGCGTGGATCCCTGATCGTGAATACGGCATGGAGCACCTCGCGCGTCGGCTGGTCCCGGCTCTCCCGGATCACGCCGTCTGTCCGGACCCGACGTACGGCCTGACGCCACACCGCGTCAGCGTCCTCGCCCTCGAACTGGATCATGAGCCCTCCGCCGCCGTGAGCGGGGACGCGAACGAGAGCTGGAGGGCGCGCGCGGGATCTGAAACGCGGAACTTACGCCGCCCACGCCCCGTTCCCTCGCGGATCTTGACGTACTTGTGGAACTCACACAGGCAATTCTGGATGTTGGCCAGGGAGAGGTTGACTGCCTGGCCCTGCGCATCGATGAGGAAGCGGAAGTCCAGACCCAGGCGGTCGAACTCCGCGCGCTGCTGATCGCGCAGCCAGCGCATCACGTCCAGCTCCGGGGCGCGCTCCCCATCCCGCAGGAGCAGGCCAATACCGCGCTGGGCCCCAGGGCCGGCGCTCGCCCAATTATCGTGCGTATAGGGGAGGAGCGGCGCGCCCTGATACGCCCGGAGGGGATAGAGCAGGTCGACGAGCACCTGATAGGCGAGAAAGTTGCCGAACCCGTACATCCCTCGCAGATGCGCGTAGACATCAGCCGGGGCCCGGCACTCCGTGATGCGCCCATAGAGAGTCGAGAAATCGGCGTGGAGCGCGCGGAAAATAGACGCCACGCTATCGATCTTGTCGCCGGCCCCCAAGCTGCTGTAGGCGCTGACCATATAAGCGGCGGTGAAGGGTGGTGTCCCGTCCACGTCGCGCAAGCGGCGAAGGACGCGCACGAGGTGTGCGGGGTCGAACGTCGCCAGGGGCTGGAACCCGATGGACGCGTGCGTCTCAGCGCGGCCGATCAAGCGATAGAGCATGATGTGTCGGGCTTGGGCGCGGGGATCTCCAGGATGTGCATGATGGCGTAGCGCGTCCCTGGATCGAGCTCGCGATAGACGTTAGTGAAGCGCTCGTGCCGCAAGACAGGATCGGCCGTCCACGGCGGCGGCTCCTGTGTGTGTCGCCGGCGCCAGATGGCCTGGCGCTCACAGACGAAGCGCCAAAAGAGGTCCAGTCGATCAGGGCAAAAGCTCGTACGACTCACGGGATGATCCATCGCTACCCTCCATCGGATGATACGGCACGGCCCGTGCCTCCAGGAGCGCGGCCATGTGCGCGCCAGCGGGCCATCGTTGTCCAGGTCATGCATGCGCACGCCCGCTCCCCCGCTCCTCGGCAAAGATCTCGCGGTCAGCCGTGTGGTTCGCGCCATGGCTGAGGTCGATGACGATAGGAGCAGACAGATCGCACCAGAACGAACGCTCGGCGCCAACGAGGGACCATACCTGGTCGGGCGACAGGTGGCGGCGCGCGTTGGCGTACGTACACCACCAGTAGCGGTTCAGGATCACGGCGCCGTCCCACGTCAACATGGACGCGATGCCGTGCAGAATATCGTCGACGTGGGCTGCGACGTGGAGCACCGGCAGGGCCGCCGGCGCAATCGTGTCCGACGCAGGCGCGTCAACCACCGGGTCGCGGTGCAGGCGATAGACCCAGACGCCCAGCACGCCAGGATCCGCGCCCCGAAACGACTCGCTAGACAACGCCTTGTCCGACGCAACAGCCGCGTCATAGCGCGCCAGTGCCCGCGCGAGAGTAGTCTTGCCCGCGCCGTCCACACCCTCGACGACGACAAAGCGCGGAACTGTTGTGGTGGAGAGAGTTTCCACTAACCGCTCCTTCCCTGTCCACAACCAAGCCATCGCGGCGTCGACGATGGGCCTATCTATCGGTCACCGCATCCTTCTCTCCATAATAGAGGATGTGGCGCACAGACGGCACGACTTATACGGCCATCCAGTGCGACAGCAGGCGTGGCCGCTGGGCAAACATGGCTGAGAAGGCCGCGAATCATATGGGTGCGTTTCATTCGCGTTGAGAGGAGGGGTGGCGGGCACGGGCGAAACGCGGCAAGATGAGGGTGTTAGAGAACCCATCGAGCTGGAGGAGACGTCTGATGCCGGCCACCCCTACCCCGAGTGTACCCGACCTACGCGCGCAATTCGAGGCTGTTTTGGCGCGCATGACGAGCGAGGAGGCCCAGCGCGTGAGCGCGGATACGATGGAGCGGCGGCTCTTGCAGCAGCTCTTGGCGTTGGGGTGCAGCCTCTTCGCGCTGTTCCTGGTCACGCGGGCGGCGGCGACGGCGGGGCGCGCCCACGTCGGCCCGGACGGCGTGGAGCGGCCCTATCATGACGAGCGCACGCGGCCCTACGTGTCCATCTTCGGGCGGGTCGCGTTCGCGCGCCCGTACTTCTGGCGCAAGGGCGTGGGCGGAACGGCCCCGGTGGACGCGCTGCTCTCGCTGCCGGCGACGACGTGCGCGGATCTGGTGCGCGAGACAGCGGAGGAGTTGGGCGTGGGGGAGGCCTACCACAAGGGCCTGGGGGTGCTGCGCCGCCTGCTCGGCCTGGCGCTCTCGACGCGCACGCTCGGGGAGCAGGTGGCGGAAGACGCGCCGACGGTGGACGCGTTCGACGCCCAGCAGGCGCCGCCGCCGCCGGAGGAGGAGGCCGCCATCGTGGTGCTGCAAGCGGACGGCAAGGGCGTGCCGATCGTGCGCTCGTCCGCGACCGCTGGGACGCCGGCCCCCCTGCGCCTGGGCAAGGGGCAGAAGCGCGGCGGCAAGAAGGAGGCGACGCTGACGGCGATCTACACCATCGCCCCGGCGGTGCGCACCCCGGAGGACGTGGTGGAGAGCCTGTTCCGCGGCCCGGTGGCGGAGGCTCCCGCGGGCGACGTGGAGCGGGCGGCGCGCGCGGGGCCGCGCCACAAGCGGCTGTGGGCGACGCTAGCGGGCAAGGACGCGGCGTTGGCCGCGGCCGCCGCCCCGGTGGCGCGGCGCGACGGGCCACACCTCACCCATCGCGTCGCGCTGACCGACGGGAGTCAGGCCCTACAGGAGCGCGTGCAGCGCCAGTTCCCCGCGTTCACGCTCGTGCTGGACCTGATCCACGCCACGGAGTACCTCTGGAAGGCGGCCAATGCCTTGCTCGGCGAGACCACCCCCCGGCGCACCGCCTGGGTCAAAGCGCGCACGCTCCAACTCGTGCGCAGCCAGAGCGCCTGGGTTGTGGCCGATCTGCGCCACCTGGCTGACACGCCCGGCCGCGCGCGCCGCGCGCGCACCGTGCTGACCAACGTCGCCGCCTATCTGGAGCGCAACGCGCCCTATATGGACTACGCCGCCTACCTGGCTCAGGGCTGGCCCATCGCCACCGGAGTGATCGAGGGTGCCTGCCGCCACCTCGTCACGGACCGCTGCGCGCTCTCGGGCATGCGCTGGACCATTGACGGTGCCGAGGCGCTACTCCACCTGCGCTGCGTGCATGAGAATGGCGACTGGGACGCCTATCATGCCTTCCGGCGCCGCCAGCGTCACCAGCGCCTCTACGCCGGGCCGTACCCTGATGACGCGGCGACCGCGCTCGACCTCCATGTGCTGGAGCCGTGCGCCCACGTTCCCCACCCGCTTGCCGCGTGAGGAGTTCCTCAACTCAAATGAAACGCACCCGAATCATATGATGTTAGCGCGCGATGATACGTCTATCTTGAGTGCTCCGTCCTCAATCAGGCGCACGGATGCGAAGGGCAGCCAGAACACGAGGCCGCCTCAGCCCCCTGCACAACCATGAGGCCGAAGGTCGAGTAGTCGCGTCAGTGGCCGTCCCCGACACGAAATCATGCAAGGGAAGGGGGCGAGGGGGTGGTCTCGCGACTACCTGAGCCACGGATACACGGACCGTTACTGGTAGGCCAACTTTCTCACCTCTCGCATACGACACTTGCACACTACCGCCGAGCCGGATCAGGTCGAGCCGCCGTTTCCGGCGAACGGTCCGCCGTGAATGTGCTATGCTTGACGATTAATAGGTATACCCAGGAGCAGGAACCATGGCACGCACCACACTGCTGATCGTCGATGATGAACGGGGCAACCACCATTGGTATGAGCACGAGCTCGCCGATATATGCGAGGTCGTGGCCACCGCCGTTGCCCCGGACGAGGCTGCTGAGTTGGCAGCCGTGTACCGACCCACTGCCGCGCTCGTCGATCTCGACCTAGGCGGAGGATACCATCCCCCTGCCGATCACGGTAGTGAACGGACGTATGACCCATCTGGTTTCGACGCGGCCACCGTCATAACCGCTGTTTCTCCTGCCACGCGCATCATCATCGTGAGCAGGCTGGCCGGCTGGCGCTATGCGGCGCTCGCCACCGAGAGGCGCTATTCCTACATCTACAAAGACGATTACCCGACCAACGTCGGACTGATCGATGCCATAAAGATGGCGCTCAAAGCAGAGGTGAGGGGCGCTAACTACCGTTCCCGCACAATCGTCGAGCAGGATTCGGACGCCCGCCAAGTCGGGCTAACGTCTGCGGAGCGCTATGCCCTAAATCTGGTCGCGTCGGGCTGTACGGGTGGATTCCTGACGCAGAAGTTGTTGGACAAAGGGTTCATCCGGCCGGCCGGGCAACGAGCCCGTGATCCCCTTGAGGGGCCGGGGCGACGGGCGCGCGAGTTGGTCATGGTCGCGTGTCAGAAGATCGACATTTTCGTTGAGGATAACGATTATCAGGACGAAAGTCGGCAGGCGGCGATTATCCGGGCCAAGGCCGACGGCAAGTTCTAAGGCCGATCGACCCGGCGATGCCAGGTGGCGGTGGCGAACACCAGGAGGGCTAGGATGCACACATCGTTGACCATCGAGAGCTACTACGCGGTGGCGGTGGCGGTGACGGGGCTAACCTCCTACGGCTGGTTCGCCATCTTTGTACTCATGCACGCGCCTGCGCGGCATACGCTGCCCTGGGCGCTCGGTGTAACGGCGATGGCGCTGGTCTCCGGGTATTTCTTAATCAATGTACTGGTCGTCGAGAACGCAACGGATACGCGGCGGCTACTGGATCTCTACTTATTCTGGCTCCCCTTCAACCCGCTAGCCATCGGCGTCTGGTTGCTCTTCTGCGGACGCCTACATGCACGTAGCGGGGCGCCGCCGCTGCCCCGCAGGATGGCAGCTATCTTGGCCACCGCCAGCCTGCTTGCCGCCCCGTTAGAGTATGGCCCGGCCCAGCATCATCTCCTCGTGCAGACGGTCGATGGGTCCTTGGCGCCCGGCCCGTGGTACATAGCTGTCGGGGGATACATGATCGTGGCGGTGCTTGTGAGCAGCGCGCTGCTCGCGCATGCGCGGCGCGCGGCCGCGCGCCGCTTCGATGCGGCACGACTATCCATAGGCCTGAGCGCGCTCCAGAAAGCCACTTGGACGGTCTGCGCAGCGGTGATCGTGGGCGAGGTGAGCTTTGTGTTCCTGCATCACCCGGACGACAGCCTCAGCGAAATTCTCCTGCTGTTCAGCCTGCGCTACATCAGCCACGCAGTCGTGCGCGGCCAGATCATTGTGGAACGTCCGTTGCCGACGACCAACTCCCTGACCATCTGGCGCTACATTGTCCCCACAAGTGCCTTGGTCGCCGTCGTGAGCGTCGGCGTCCTGGCATTCTCGCCGTTCCTAGGAGTCTCGGTCGTTATCATTGCCGGGCTACTCGTCGTGCTGCTCTCAGCGCGTGATGCAGAGGCCCTGGCACGCGAACGGCGCACGCGCGCGGAGTGGCGGGAGTTATTGAGAACTATTTGGACCCAGCGTGACGCTGACCCAAACGAGGATGAGGCGATACCAGGCACTTGCCGCAGCGAGGGCGAGGCAATCTTGGAACATGGGATCACCCACCTGATAGCCTCCCTCGACGTGATGACGGCGGTTGTCGCCTTGGACGCCCCCTTACCGCTATCCTGGAACGGGGCGCGGCTATTTCCTGGCGCCGCATCGTCCCTACCTGTATTCAGGTACCCACCTCGTGCTGTCAAGCGTGCCCTCGTGCCCGTCGACATCGTCGGCCCCACCGGCTGGAGCGTGGCCATAGCTTTGGGCGACGATGAACAGATCCTGGGCTACGTCTATGTAGGTGACCGTCGGGATCGGGCCGCGCTGACCGAGAGGGACATCGATCTGGTCGTCGCTTTTGCCCGCTCGACAACCGATCATATCCGTGCGCTAACCTTCATCAAACGTTGGGCCGATGGCGAAGAGCGCCTACTCGCGTATGCACGCGACCGGGTCGCGCTGACCGTGCATGAGATCGCCAACACGCTCAAGCCTCTGTGACAGGGACCAACGAACTCCTGGACCGCGCCGACGAGCTCTGCGTCGAGGGCAGGGTCGATGAGGCGCGCGCCGCGATCGCACAGGCACAGGCGCAAACAGGCATAGTGCTCAACCGTTGTCTCGACCTCTACAAACAGTTCAAGAACCCGTTGGAATACGACGACTTCGAGGTGTGGGGCGTCGCAGTCGGTACGACCCAGCTTGCGCAGCAGTTCGGCCGCGAGTTCCCGCACCTGGACTTCACCTATGATGTCGCCGCGTTCGAGCGTCCACCGGTTCTCCCGATGCAGATCGGCGGCGTCTTCCTATCGGTCGTGCGCGAAGCGGTCCGCAACGCCGTCGGCCACGGCGGGGCGACGCGGGTCCACGTCGTGTCGACGCGCTACGCCCACGCCAATATCCTCACCTGGACGATCCATGATAACGGGGCGGGGTTGACACCGGAGCAAATCAAGAATGCGCTCAATCCGACCGCGCCGTCCGGCACATATCACGGCCTGGATGGGCTACGCAGGGCACTTGAGACGGTACTCGGCGGGACGTTCGAGATCTCCAGCACCCCTGGGCCGCCAGGGATGGGTATGCGCACCCGAGTCTACTGTACCGTATGACTCGACAATGTGGCGGTCAACGTCCCGGTACGCCCACCCCTGGCGGTCCACCCTTTCCACGCAGACGACGATATCACGTCTGCCATGTAAGCCCTGCTCCCCGTCCCCAATTGCCGCTTCCGGCTCCTGTATTGACGGTGGCGGCAGGCCAACCCCCCCCACTTTCTCCGATAATGATCGTATACGGGAGCCTCGTTCTGCAGACAGACCTGCGATGCCGATCAATCCAGCGACGGATATTCGGGATCGATTGTGCGAGGTACGCCCGCGAACGTTGTCCTTCCGTGGTTGATCTCGGCGGCACATGGGCATATCGACGGCCATCTCCTCGGGTTGCCCTGACGACAACCCGAGGAGGTGGCCGCCGCATAAGGGTAATTCGAGGCCGATCGGTGGATAAGAAGGGAGAGATACGCGATGGGTAACCTCAGAAGAACACACGGACGCTGGTCGCTGGTCGGATTGACGCTGATCCTTCTCCTCCTCGAGATCGCGAACCTCGTCGCTATGACAACGGTCTACGGCTGGTTCGAGGCCAACGACGCCATCGCGGGGTCCCTAGCCGTCGCCTTCGTGGCTTTACTCATCGGCTCCTTCCTCGCTGGCACGCTAACGCCGTCCACAACGCAATTGGGGCGCTGGTTGCTGCGCGGAGCGGGACTCACTATTTTCTTGCTGCAGGCGCTTTCCCAGATGCTCGTCGCGTACGGTAATGCGCGCGTCCATCTGCCGCCGAGCGTCAACGACTTCTTCGGCTGGCCGACAGACACGACGCAACACGTCGCCAGTATCGTCTTCGGCTCGGCCATCAATGTGGTGTCGGCGGCGTTCTGGCTAATCGTGTCGCAGGCGCTCGCCACGCGTGCGGCGACCGATGATACTGTTGCGAAGGTGGAGGACTACCTACAGCGAGTGGGGTAAAAGGATGAAGATGTGGACACCTTGGCACCTGGCAGCGGTCAGACGGGCGCGGGAAGAACAGGAGAGATGGCGCCGGGAGGCGGCAGCCATGGAACTCAGGGCACACGCGGACGCTATGTTCGCGCTCCGCCCGCGCGCAGGAGACGGCGCGACGCTCGCCGACCTCCGGAGACAGCTCTACGTCGCGCTAGACGGAACGCGCGCGGCGGCACGGACTTTCCCGCCACTGGGAGAGAAGATAACACCAACGGGCCAGGAGGTAGAGCTGTCCTCCCATCCGTCCAATGACATATCGATGCGGCCCATAGACGATGCGGAGGATAGAGGACATGTCTGATATTGCCCGGAAACAGCTACGGCAGCGGCTAGAGATGACGGGGGTGGAAGAATACAAGCCGTCAACGGCCCAGCTACCCACGGCAAGCTACATGCCGGTCGCCGAGTTCTCGCTACTCCGTTGGGTGGCCCAGCACGTCGGCGATCCGGTAGCGCACAACCACAACGAGCAATTACGGAAGTCCAACTGCGCGGGTACAGGGTCGACTACGGGCGCCGTCTGCAAGCGGCCTTGGAGGCGTCGGGGTTGGTCATAACCCTTGAGTTCATCAACTTCGTCGATGCCCTCGTCCGGCGTCTGGATGAGGGTAGTCTGGCCGCCGAACTGGCCCCCGAAATCATGCAACGGTCGATCCAGCGATACCTCAGCACCGACGAGCAGTTGGCACGGAGCGTTTCGGAAGCGATCATCGCTGAGCTTGTCCGCTAAAGGGCCGGGTCTGATCGGTGAGAGCGCCGATCAGGCCCAGGAGGGTCGAACTGCCGTGCTCAAGCCGGTACGGCGCCCTCGATCTCTTGCAGATCGCTGGGGTGCTGCGGCGTTGCCCGCTACGGCGGGGTCCTGGGTGGGCTGTAGACGATCTGATGCCGCGATGCAACGGACGCCGTCGCCATGAACACGAGGAGCAAGAACATGGACACGACAGGGACACGACCAACGGAGACCGAAATTGACGGGGAAACGCGTGCGTCAGCCCCCGCTGGACCATGGCGTTGGGTCCAGGATGTCGCGAGGTTCGTGGCACGAACCGGCTGTAGCTTGCTGCTCGTGCTGCAGGCGCCGGCCGACGGCGTCGTATTCGCCAAGCTTGAACGTCGCGCCCGTAGACAGCTACGAGCCCGAGCCCTCCTGCTGGAGCAATCGCGCGAGGAGATTCTGCTGGATTTGTGCTATCTGCTGGAGTGCGAACGCTTGGACCGTGCCGGGGCAGACTTGCTCGCCGATGAAACCCATCAGCACCTCTATGCACAAAAGGTGCGCGACATGAGCCGATCATCGTTCGACCTCGACTTTGCATCCACATCTACGGTCGGGGGGTAGGACACCCACAAAGAAGGCGCCGAAACGCCAAGATCCGCAGTGCCAGCGGCCAAGGTCCGTTTCTTGCATCCGTTTCTTGCAGAGTCCGTTGCTCCGTCTCGCCGAATGAATCAGAACCGTTTGTTGGAGCGCCATCGCCACCAATGAATGGTCCGCCGGGAGAGCGCTCCACATCCTCTGCATGGGCGAGCTGGCAGACCCGCGTTCATGCTACTCATCGATAGGCATGATGGAGCGCGCCCAGGATCGGGGACTCACGGACGCTGCGCCCTATGCGAAAGCGCGTCATTGAGACGGCGCCAGAGAGATGGAGGCAACGCTCATCACTTGTCCCACCACACTGGGTTTTAGGCACGCGGTACGTGTTCAGATGAGGCTCAACGCCAGCCATCACGAGGCAGTGTATGTCGCTCTGATCGAGCGCCAACGATGTCAATGACGCACTCTCGCACAGCCGATTCGCGGTGTTCCCGACGGTGAGCGACCGTGACGGTTGAGGCACGCTCCCTGCTCTTTACGACGATGGGGTCGCCGCCTCGAACGACGATCTGAGTAGCGCTGTCCAAGCCAGCGCCCGCCTTGCGGGTGGCGCTCGGTTGTCAGAGTGTGAAGCTATACGGGGCGAGACCATCGACTGGATCTGGAATCTGCGTATCGGCGGTCGTGAAAGACGACCTGAGGGCGGATTCTCTCCTGAGTAGGTACAGCGCCATTAGCGTGGCGCGCGCGACGCGCTGGAGACAGCAGGGCGTGCCATGGACAAACGCTATCGGTGAGGTGAGGGCAGGATAATGCCAGACGAGATTCGACCTGCTGCGCGTCAGAGGTCAATCCGTGCATATGGTGTCCGCGTTGCCAGCAGGCAGTTCCCCGTGGCCTTTCTCGGCTGGCTCGTCGCCTATGGCATCGCGGACGACCGCTGGCAACGTGGCCTTTTTGCCCTGGCCATTGGTCTCGTACAATGGCTCGACTACGACATCGTGTACCGCGACAATGGCGCGACGCCTCCACCCACGGTACTCGACTATGCCGTCGGCCTCACTATCGCGGCCACATGCGGTGTCGGCTTCATCGGGCGCCCCTGGTCCCTGGCCGTGTTCAGCGCTCTATTCGCCATCGCCCTTGTCGTTGCCTCAAGTTCAGCTTCGCGGGGTGGGCCGTCCGTAGATCGGTTGGCAGATATAGCTGCGGGCATCGTCCTCGGGGCGGCCCTCGGTTTGGCCCTGACCGTTGGAACCGCGCTCGGGGCGGGAGTCACCCTTGTCACAGCCGCGGTGCTGACGAAGGCGCCGCTCGCCGCAGCGCCGGCGCATGCCTTCTTCCCATTTCTGGCGCCGGACAAGTTGGTCGGCTATATCGTGACGTTGGCCTTCGTCGCAAGCTTCGCTACGCTGCTCGGCAGGAGACAGGCGGCAGACCCGTGGGCGTTGGTGCGCGCGACGCCGTTTTTCATGGGCAAACTCGCCAAACCTCTGCTCATCGGCGTTCCGATCCCGTCGGTCGTCGTGCTCGCCATCCTTTATGCACGGACGCCGCCGCACAACCGGCCTGCATTCCTCGCGGCATGCGTCCCCATCGCCCTGCAGGTACTCACCCTGGTGGTCGGAGCCATGGCGGTCGTGTTCGTGATCTTCCTGGGCATCGCGTTGGGGGGATGGGCCGGGCTGCGTATCCGCCCAGCCGTGGACGGCTTTGCCCGTGTCTGGCCCTACCTTCGCCTCCTCATGGGCTGGCCAGTGGCAGGCTTCGCGCTGGGGTATGTCGTTATCGTCGTCGTCTTCGCCAGCCTCTACCGGATATCGGGCACGCAGTCGCCTGGAACCACATGGGCGACCTATCTTTTCTACTCTATCTCGACAATTACCACCATCGGCCTCGGCGATATCCACTGGCGAACAGGGGTAGCCGAGGCGCTCATCGGCCTTGAGGTCATCTGCGGCTTGGGGTGGACCGTCTTCCTCTTCCCCGGCGTCGTCGCCTTCTTCCAGTCGGAGTTCGCGCGCATCGACAGGGAGCGGGCGACGAATGAAGGAGCGACCAATCGCGGTCGTGTTCAGAGACTGCTGCACGATGTGCTCATCGCAGGCGACCCGGCCGCCGCGTACGCCGCGATCGACGATCTCATCGCGCCCACGTATGTTCATCACGGGGCACCCGGCTACGCACATGGGCCGGTGGGCGTCAAACAGTTCCGGGATCTGCTGCTCGCAGCTTTCCCCGATGCGCGTTTTGCGATCGAGGAGACTGTTGTCGAGGGGGATGCCGTCGTGATCCAAACGATCTTTACCGGGACCTACGCGCGCAGACACGTCTACCTTGATGGCAGCGCCCGTGTCGAGGTGCGCCGGACAGAGGTGCGCATCGCAGGGGTACATATCTTCCATGTGTCGAATGGCGTCATCATGGACGAGCGGGAAAGCTATGACGTCCCCTTGGCGCTGTCGCAGTTGGGGGCGTCACCAGCTACCGGACCAGCTTCGGGAACGCCCGAATCGTCGGACGATGCAAACCGCTAGCTGGAGGGGTCAAGTAGCATGCTCCATACGACGACAGTAGGGATGGCGCTGGCGCGACGTTGTCGCTGGCTGCTGTGCGCTGGCCTGAACGAGCTCGACGTCGGCAGGTGTCCGCAAGAGAGGTGTGGGCCCAGTAACCGCACAGCATCCAATCCGAGGCAATTTACGTGCGGGGGGGACATTGTCCTGAACCGCCGACCATCGGTGGCACGTCGTGTGCCTAGTTACGGCGAGCAGAGGGCGGACCGGTCGCATTGCATCACGGTAGATCTTACTTTCGCGGAGATGTTGCCTCACGAATAATGTAACCCGAAGCGATCGTGCCACCAGCACAGCGGAGGGGAAAAAGAGTGAGGTCCATCATGAGTTTCCAGGCCAAGCGCGAGCTGTTGGGCCAGGTCGCCCCGCGCTACCGCGAGGCGTCCGGGGTACAGAAACACCACCTCCTCGATGAATTCGTCGCCGCGACGGGCTACGCGCGTACGTACGCCATCCGTGTCCTCGGGCAGCCGGTCATCCCTGCCGCCGGATCCATCACGCGGCCACGGGAGCCGCGCGATGGCCCCGCAGTCGTCGCGGCCCTCGACGTCGCCTGGGCAGCGGCGAACTGTGTCTGCGCCAAACGCCTGGCGCCGGTCCTCCCCGATTTGGTGGCCTCGTTGGAGACCCAGGGGCATCTCGCGCTCCCCGCCGCTGTCCGGACGCAGCTCCTGGCCATGAGCCCGGTCACGGCCGATCGCATCCTGCGGCGGGTGCGTGCGCACGATCGGCCGCACGGCAGCGGCACCACCAAGGCCG
>JAABVA010001148.1_pt1 | contig 29102 bp, 27 predicted proteins | sample 5560331 | NCBI WGS metagenome assembly JAABVA01 (sample SAMN12812661, study PRJNA571458) | rock metagenome | isolation source: Antarctica rocks | place: Antarctica: Victoria Land, Mt New Zealand sud | collected 2016-01-07 | reverse complement strand
CTTCTTACGCCACGCCCACTGGGAAGCCACCAACAATGGGGCCGAGCGCAGCGGCCGCGGCTTTCGCCACGAGGAAGCTGCCCACTTTGAGTTGCGGACAGCCCGCTCGCTGGCCGACACGTTGACGGCTCAGGCCATCCTCCAGAAGGAACGATGCACCAGACCCGCTGGCCGTCCGCATGAGCGCAAGACACGCGGGCGACTTCCCTCTTTGCCGGAGGCAGCCTGAGGGGAAGCCAGGGTGCAACGTCAATTACGCAGTCTCCCGCCGGCTCCTCATGCTGCGCCAGATCGCACGATTGCTCACGCGGCCGGCCGATCTCGCGCGGCTGGTCGTCGCGTAGCTCTCACGTTAGCGCACGCGGCCGATAGGTCACGACAGCCGCGGGCGCGATCGTTTCGCCGGCCGTGCCAACGATTCTTCTCATCAAGGGTAGCCGGATTGTCACGGAGGCGTATGTTTCCCCGTCGCCCTCTACGGGTGTTCACGATGAGTTCTCCCCCGGATGCTCGATCCCTGTGGCCGCCGCCCCGGCGCGGGCTCGGGCGCGCGGACCAGGAGCAGGGAGGAGACGGAGCGAAGGAACACCACGTATGCATTTTCGGCGCCGGCCGCGTGCGGATGGCAAGCACCCGGTATACTCGGGTCTGACGCGGCGGAGAGGGTATCTGACGCGGCGGAGAGGGTAAAGGGGGGGAGATGCAGCCCGGCGATACGGGCATCGAGGTCGTGCTCTTCGATGTGGGGGGCGTCATCGTCCCACCGGCCGATGCGGGGCTGATGGGGCGGGTCGTGGACGGGCTTGGCCTCTCGTCCGCCGCGCTCGGCGCCCTCTTCTACGAGTGGGAGCCGTGGTACGCGCTCTCGACGGGCCGTATCGACGCGAACGCCTACTGGGCTGCCCTCGGGGAGCGCGCGGGACGGGAGCCCGGCGCGCTGCGGCGGCTCGTCGCCCCTGTGTGGGAGCCGTCCGGCGTCGATGCGGGCGTGATGGACCTCGCCGTGGCCCTGAGTGGCCGTGTGCGCCTCGCCATCCTCTCCAATGCGACCGTGGACCTGGAGGGGACGCTGCGCCGCTTCGGCGTGGCGCGGCTCTTCGACCCGATCATCAACTCGGCGCGCATCGGCCTGCGCAAGCCCGACCCCGCGGCCTTTGCGCGCGCGCTCGACATGCTGGGCGTCGCGCCCGGGGCCGTCCTGCTCGTCGACGACAAGCGGCGCAACACCAGTGTCGCCGAGGAGCTAGGTATTCCCTGCGTCCTCTTCGACGGCGCACCTGCCCTCGCCGCGGCGTTAGTCGCGCGCGGGCTGCTCCCATCCGCCGGCGCGCAGGCCGCCGGCGCCCCGATCAAGAGTTAGGATGTGATGCGATGGACGACAGGTATCAGGGACTTATCGAGGCGGCGACGGCGGCGCGCGAGCACGCCTACGTGCCCTATTCGGGCTTCAAAGTCGGCGCGGCGCTCCTGGCGGACTCGGGCCGCGTCTATGGCGGCTGCAACGTGGAGAACGCCTCGTTCGGCCTCTCCTGCTGCGCCGAGCGCAACGCCGTGTTCGCGGCTGTGGGCGCGGGCGAGCGGCGCATCGTCGCCGCCGCCGTCGTCACGGAGACTACAATGCCGACCCCTCCGTGCGGGGCTTGCCGGCAGGTGCTGCTGGAGTTCGCAGGGAGCGGCGAAACGGGCAAAGATATGGACATCGCGCTGGCCACGCTCGACGGCGCCGGCCGCCTCACCACCCTCTCGGCGCTGCTCCCGGACAGCTTCGACCATTTCGACCTGCCAGGGGATTAGACTGGGCCGGACAGTTTACATCGTCAGCCAGCCGTAGGGCTGCTCGATCCACCGCTTGACGTGCTGGAGGAAGCGGGCGGCGGGAGCCCCGTCGACCAGGCGATGGTCGAAGGTGAGGCTAAGCGCCATCATTTTGCGGACCGCTATCTCCCCGGCCTCTTCGTCGATCACGATCGGCCGCGCGACGATCCGGCCCACGCCCAGGATGGCGCACTCCGGCAGGTTGATGATGGGCGTGAAGGCGTCGATGGCGTACATGCCCAGGTTGGTGATCGTGAACGTGCTACCACGCAGGTCGTCCAGCCCCGCCCGGCCGGCGCGAGCCTGAGCGATCAGACGCGCCGACTCCGCGGCAATCTCCCGCACCGATTTCTTGTGCGCGTCGCGCACGACTGGTACCAGCAGCCCCTTGTCGGTATCGACCGCGATCCCCATGTGCACCGCGTCGTGGCGCACGATGGCGTCGCCGGACAAGGAGCTGTTCAAGTCGGGGTGCTCCAGCAGCGCCAGCGCCACGAGGCGCGCCAGCAGGTCGTTGTACGATGGCGCCGGCGTGTCGCCGTTGCCCGTGGCCGCCTTGACGTGGTCGCGCAGGCGCGCCAACTCCGTGGCATCGGCGTCGGTGGTGAGCGTGACGGGTGCCGCGGTCTGCGCGCTCTGCGCCATACGTTCCGCGATGAGACGCCGTGTGCCGCCGAGGGGGCGCGCACGGCCGTCGCCGGTCCCGGTCGCCCCAGTCGTCGCGTCCCTGGCGGCGGCGTCCACGTCGTCCCGGGTGATGCGTTTGCCGGGCATCTGCGCGGTCAGGCGGTGCACGTCGACGCCGGCCGTTTCGGCCGCACGCCGCGCCAGCGGCGTGACGCGTTCGGGGATCGCCGGCGCGGATTGCGCAGCCAGTTCGCGCACATCGCGCTCGACAATGCGCCCGCTCCGTCCGCTGCCGGCCAGCATCGTCCAATCGACGCCGAGTTCGGCCGCGATACGCAGCGCGCGCGGACTGATCGGTGGCGCAACTCCAGCGGGGCGCCGGGGAGTAGGATTCTTGGCGGTATCCGTGGGCGTGGCCGCGGAGACGGGCGGCGGATCGCTCCCCGCGTCGCCCACGCCGCCGGCCACCGTCGCGCCGCCCGCTCCACCACCATGCCGCGTAGCGGGTAGAGCACCCCCGGCGGCGGCGTCCAGCGCGAAGGGGAGCAGTTCTCCCGGTCGCACGAGATAGGCCAGCACCGTGCCCACGGGCGTCTCCGTGCCCGGTGGCGTGGACCATGGCGGGATGCGCAGGATGCCGCCGTCCAGGGCCTCGACCTCTTGCAGCGCCTTATCGCTCTCGACCGTGAAGAGGGTCTCCCCGGGCCGTACCTCGTCACCCTCGCGCTTGAGCCACTCGGCGATCTTGCCGGTTTCCATCGTCCAGCCCAGCCGCGGCATCACCACATCGACCGCCACTAGTCAATCCTCCACGCGCCTATCTGTTCCTGTCTCTATCGGATGCGCTGTACGATCGCGGGCGGAGCCTGGCCAACGGCGAACGGCGCTCATCTACTCCGCCAGAAGATCGCGTATGGCCCGGACGATGGCCTGGCGATCGGGCTGGACCGCCGCCTCGAGCGGCGGGCTGTAAGGGGTCGGCGTAAAGGCCCCGTTGAGCCGGGCCACGGGGGCGTCCAGATCGTCGAACGCTCCCTCCATCACCCGTGCCGCGATCTCGGCCCCGACGCCGAAGGGGCCGTAATCCTCGTCCACGATCAAGAGCCGTCCCGTCTTGTGGACGGAGGCGAGGACCGTATCCATGTCGAGCGGCGCCAGGGTCCGCGGGTCGATGACCTCGATAGAGATCCCCTCGCGCGCCAACTCGTCGCAGGCTTCCAGGGTCCGGTGCGCCATCCACGCCACCGCCACCACGCTGGCGTCGGTACCCTCGCGGACCACCGCGGCCTGACCGAACGGGATCAGGTACTCATCCTCCGGCACCGGGCCTTTGATCCCGAGGACGGATTTATGCTCCAGGAAGAACACGGGGTCGTCGGAGCGGATAGCCGTCTTGAGCAAGCCCTTGGCGTCGCGCGGCGTCGTCGGCGCCACGACCCGCAGGCCCGGCGTCCGCGCCAGCAAGGGATAATAGTTGCCAGAGTGGTGCGTCGCCGAAGCGTGCCCGATGCCGATACAGCCGCGGAACACCAGCGGCATCTTCAGGCGGCCGTCGCTCATGTACTGTATCTTGGACGCCTGATTGATGATCTCACCCATGGCGTCGAGCAGGAAATCAAGGAACATGAAGTCGACGACCGGGCGCCCCCCCACCAGGGCCGCGCCGACGCACAGGCCGGTGAAGCCGCGCTCCGAGATGGGCGTATCGCGCAAGCGCCAGGGGCCGAAACGCTCGAAGAGGCCCACTGTCGTGGCCCAGTTACCGCCGCGCGCGCCTATACCCTCGCCCATGACAAAGACGGCCGGGTCGCGCTCCATCTCCTCGGCGAGACCTTCGCGGGCGGCCGCGGTGAACGTCAACTCGCGCATCATCGTCCCCCATCGGCGTCATCGGCGTTGTCGCCGCCGGCGGCGCCCGCATCGCCCGCATCGCCCGCATCGCTGTAGATATGGTGTCGCACCGTCGCGGGGTCGGGCCAGGGGCTCGTCGACGCGAACTGCAGGGCCTCGGCGACGACCGCGGCTACGTCGTCCTCGATGCGCGCCAGCTCGTCCTCGCTCGCGACGCCCCCGGCCGACAGGCTGTCCTTCAGGCGCGCGATAGGGCTACGGCCCTTCCAGATTTCGACCTCTTCCGGCGTGCGGTAGCCCACATCGCGCATGCCCTCGGAGTGGCTGCGCGTGCGATAGGTGCGGCATTCGAGCAGGGTTGGGCCGTCGCCCGCGCGCGCCCGCCTGAGGGCCTCGCCGGCCGCCTCGTGGACGGCCAGGACGTCGTTCCCGTCGACGGTCACGCCCGGCAGTCCGTAGGCGCGATGGCGGTCGGCGATGTCGGGGTTGCGGGCCACGGTGGCGAACGGCACCTCGGTGGCGTACAGGTTGTTTTCGCACACGAAGAGGACCGGCAAATCCCAGATGGCGGCCATGTTGACGCCTTCGTGGAAGGCGCCGTTGTTGACCGCGCCGTCCCCGAAGAAAGCCACGCTCACCCGGTCCGAGGCCAGCATCTTGAACGTATACGCGGCCCCCGCGGCCATCAGAATGCTCGGGCCGACGATCCCGCTGGTGCCCATCAGGCCGATCTCGGGGGCGAACAGGTGCATGCTGCCGCCGCGCCCGCGCGACACGCCCGTGGCCTTACCGAACAACTCGGCGATGAGCGCGCGCGGGCTCACCCCTTTGGCGAGGGCGTGGCCGTGGCCGCGATGCGTGCTGAATACTACGTCGTCGGCGCGCAAGTGGGCGCAGACGCCGCTAGCCACCGCCTCCTGACCGATATAGGTGTGGCACGCGCCGGGGATGGCGCCCGCCTGGTGCGATTTCGCCAGCTGTTCCTCGGTGCGCCTGATCTCGACCATCTGTCTATACAGGGCGAGCAGGGAGGTCTTGTCGAGCTGTAGGCCTGGTGCGCTGATCATCTCGCGGCGTCCTCCGTGCGCTGCCCTTTCTGTACCCGCTTGATGGCCTCATGAACGAGCTTCTCCCCCCCGGGCAGGTGCTCTGATAGCAGCCTCACCGCCGTGTCGGGATCGTGTTGGCGCAGGGCGTGCAGGATGTCGCGATGCCCGTCGATGGCTTGCGGTAAGTCCTGTACGGTGGCCTCGGCTATGCTCAGGACCGTTTCGATCAACGGTGTGAGCGGCTCCCAGGCGTTCAACAAGGCGCGGTTGCCCGACAACTCGACGATGAGGCGATGGAACGCCATGTCGGCCGCGGCCACGGCTTGCACACGGCCCGCGGCGACGCCGGCGTCCATCTGGTCGATCAGCGCCGCGAGGTCGGCCAGGCCCTGCTCGTCGATCCGTTGGGCCGCCCGCCGGATGGCATACGACTCCAGCAGTAGGCGGCAGTCGTAGATGTCGCCGACGGCCTGGTCGGTGACGCCGACGACGTAGGCGCCGCGACGCGGCTCGATGCGCACCAGCCCCTCGCGCTCCAATTGGGCGATAGCCTCGCGCACGGGTAGCCGGCTGACGCCAAATCGCTGCGCGAGGGCAGGCTCCTTGAGGTGGACCCCGACGTCCAGCTCGCCCATGACGATGGCCCGGCGCAATGCCTCGGCGATGTGTTGCCACAGCGCCTCGGGCTGCACAGTATCGCTGTGCAGGGCGCTCATCATCGGCCCCCACCTGCCGAGGCTTCGGCCTCCTGCCGCATGGCCGGCCAGGCGATGCTCCCCGCGGCGTTCAACGCCAGGTTGCCGCCGTCGACCGCCAGGAGATGGCCCGTGATGAAGCCCGAGGCGCTCGAGGCGAGGAAGACGGCCGGGCCGACGAGGTCCGCCGGCTCGCCCAAACGGCCCAGCGGGATGCCCTTCAGCAAATGCTGTTCGAACAAGGGGTAATCCCACCCGGTCGTCGCCTCGATGGTATTCCAGCCGGCGGTGCGTATCTGGGCCGGCTGGATGGCGTTGACCCGAATGCCGTGCGGGGCCCACTCGACGGCCAGCTCGCGCGTCATCTCGTTGACGCCCGATTTGGCGATGCTGTGCGCGAAGTTGCCCCGGCCCATGCCGGAACTGCCGCACGTGGAGCTGATATTGACGATGCTGCCCCCGCCGCCCTGCGCCATCATGCGCCGGCCCGCTTCCACGCAGCAGAGGAAGGTCCCGGTCAGCGAGATGCCGATGATGCGTTGCCAATCGTCGTAGGAGAGATCCTCGGGACGGGTGCGCGCGCCGGCGCCCACGTTGTTGACGAGCACGTCGATGCGGCCGAAGTCCCTGTCGAGCGCGGCGAACAGGGCGCCGATGTGCTCGCGCCGCGCGTTGTCACAGGTGATGGCGCTGCCGCGGCGGCCCAAGCCCTCGATCTCCCGGCGGGTCTCCGCGGCCCCCTCGGCGTCGATGTCGCTCACCGCGACGTCGGCGCCGGCCTCCGCCAGCCCGATCGCCATAGCGTGACCAAGGCCGCCGCGCGCGCCCGCCCCCGTCACCAGCGCCACTTTGCCGCTCAAATCGAACAGACGCGCGCTCATCGTTCCCTCTGTTCTTTCCTGGTCGTTATCATCCACTCAATCTACCCGCCAATCATGCCGGCACGCCATTCACGCTCGGCGGCAGCGGCTCCCCGCGTATCGCGCGCGCGACCGTGTTGGCCACGCGCGCGCGCAGCTCCCGGGCGGCCTGCGCGCTGACCGAGGCCACGTGGCTCGTGATGATCACGTTGTCCATGCGCAGCAAGGGGCTGTCGTCCTCGATCGGCTCCGGGTCGGTCACGTCCAACGCCGCGCCCGCGACCTTGCCGCTTTGCAACGCCGCGATCAGCGCCGCGGTATCGACGATCGCGCCGCGAGAAACATTGACCAGCAAGGCGCCGTCTTTCATGCGGGCCAGGGTCTCGCCGTCGATCAAATGGCGCGTCTCGGCCGTGCTGGGCACGTGCAGCGTCACCACGTCGCTGTGCGCCCATATCTCGTCGAGGGTCGCACGCTCGCACCCCGGAGCCTGCTCCGCGCCGGCTTCAAGGAGGGGATCGTAGGCCAGGACGCGGGCCTTGAAGGGCGCGAGGCGACGTATGACCTCGCGGCCGATACGGCCGCAGCCGACCACGCCGACCGTCATGTCGCGCAAAGCGTGGAACTCGTGGACGGGAGGGCGCGTCGTCCAACGTCCCGCGCGCACGTTGAGGGCGACCGGGACGATTTGGCGCGTCAAGGCCAGCATCAGCGCCAGCGTGTGGTCGGCGACCTCGTCGATGCAGTAGTCCGGCACATTGAACACGGGGATGCCGCCGTGCGCCGCCGCGTCGAGGTCCACGTTGTCGACCCCTACCCCGTAGCGCACGATCATCCTGGCCCTGCGCATCTCTTCGATGGCCGCGGCGCTCACGGGCGCGAATTGCGTGATGACGTAATCCGCGTCCGCGGCCAGGGCCGCCACATCCTCGGCGGTGCGGCACTGCCCCGCTTCCAGCGCGCAGCCCAGCGGCGCCAGGATAGCCCGCTCGGGCTCCAGATCGACGAACCCATGGTCGGTAATCACGACTTTCGTCACTTTCGTTGCCATCGTATCCGTTGCCATCGTATTGTCGCTGCCTCACTGGGTCCGGCGGACCCTACGCGGGTAAAACTTACCCCATACGCTACTACATTTGACGACTGAACGTCAACTGTTGACAGTCAACTGTCTTTTGTTGTACGATGGCGACCAATGGCCCGTAGGCGGGGGCCGAGCGTGCGCTGCGTGACGCGTCACGCGTGAGGAGGTGAACAGGGCAGGAACGCGAGGACAGCAGTCCGAGGCGCGAAGCAGGCCCATCGGTTCTTTATGTGTTCGGGTCATGCCGTCATCAAGGAGGAAGATCGTGGACTCGAAGCAAGGTCATCATCTACTGCCGTCGCTCAAGCCAACCCGGCGAGAAATTCTCAAGGCCGCGGCCACGGGGGCGATCGGCCTCGGCGCGGCCTCCGCGTTCGGGCCGCTGGCGGCCGAGGCGGCGTCGCCGAAGCGGAAGCCAGGCGCTCCCCAGACTATCAAGCTGATGTCGTGGTTCCAGTATGAGCCGGGCCGCAAAGAGGCCTGGAAGTCGCTGATGGATAAGTTCAACGCCGCGCAGAAGGACTACAAGGTCGTTTTCGTGGGCTGGCCCTTCACGAATTTCGCCACCAACGTGCTGGTCCAGCTCGGGTCGGGCGGCCTGCAGGCCGATCTGGTCAACGCGCCGCCGGACCTCGCCTACCGCCTGGTGCAGGCCGATGCCCTGGCCCCTATCGACGACGTCATCACCAAGCTGGGCGTGCATCCGAACAAGGGCCACGATTTCCTGCGCAAGAACGGGTGCCTGCACGGCTTCAGCATCGTCGAAGTCGACTTTGCGATCATCTACAACACCGATGTCTTCCGTAAGGCGGGTATCACGCATCCCCCCCGGACGATCTCAGAGTGGAACTCCCAGATCGTCCACCTCACCAACACGGGCAAGAACCGCTACGGCATCTTCCAGCCCAACGGGCTGAACGTGGTGGCCGATTGGTGGTTCACACTCCAGGAGTACGCGCTGGCCTACGACGGCGTCTTCGCCAAGGGCAAGAAACCCCTGGTCAACAGCGCGCCGATCATCAAGGCCATGGAGCTGTGGAAGACGCAGTACGCCTACATGCCGCACGGCCTCAGCCAGGATCAATCCATACGCCTGTTCGACACGGGCGGCATCGCGCAGGAGTTGATCGTCTCCGCGGCGGCTAACGTGCTCAAGTCTACCGCGGCCGCGGAGTTCCCCTACTTCCGCAGTGTGGCGCCGCCGTGGCCCAGCAAGAAGTCGCTCTCGCGCCTGCACCCGCTCTCCATCGTGGCCGGGACGCCGCACATGGACGGCGCCAAGGCCTTCGTGGAGTTCATGGCCAGGCCGGAGAACTCGGCTCAACTCATGGAGAAGTGCCTTGACGTCATCCCGCCGTTCCCAGAGGTGCTCAAGGCGCCCGGCGTCAAGGGCTACCTAGACAGCCTGCCGTGGGCGAAGGGCTACTTGAGCATCAACCCCGTGACGCCGATGGACATCATGGGCGATTTCATCGGCCACAACGACGAGTTCGGCCAGATCCTACTGACCAATTTCCAGCAGTCCCTCACCTCGAATGTGACCGTCGAACAGGCCATGAACACCGCGCAGACGCAGCTCGAAGCCCTTGGCAGCCGGGTCTTCAAATAGGCCGCGCGGCCGGGCCTGACCTTGAAAGGTCATGGCAGGGGACGAAGCCTCAAAAGGTCTGCATCGGGCCAGCGCCTTGCCGACCCTTTCGGGTCCTGTTCCTGCCCCTGTCCTTCAAGGCCAGGCCCAAAGCGCACGACAACCTGACAATCTGTAAGGCAGGGGGCACGAATGGCATCGACCACCAGCCAGATGGCGTCGCGCGCCACGCATGCCGCGCGCGGCGGCGGCGTCGGACGGTTCTACCGCAAGCGCTTCCCGTACATCCTGGCCCTGCCCATCCTCCTCTACGAGGGGTTTTTCCTGCTGTACCCGATGGCGCGCGGCGCGCTGCTCAGCTTCAGCGACGTGCAGATGGGATCGGGCGGGAACTGGGTCGGCCTGGACAATTACCGGCGCATGTTCGGCGACGCGATCTTCTGGCAGGTCATCCTGAACACGATCGTCTTCTCGGCGTCGGTGATCGTCATCGCCCTACTCGTTGGGCTGGGCATCGCTTTGCTGATGAACCGTTCTTTCTACGGGCGCGCCACCGTCCGCGCCGTGATGACCATGCCGTGGGCCTTCCCGGACGTGCCCACCGTGCTCATCTTCCTGTGGATCATGAACCCCGTCTTCGGCGTCCTGGATGTCTTCGCGCGGTGGGCGCCCTGGGTCCATAGCAATCCCGGGTGGTTCATCGACCCCCACCTCGCCATGCCCTCGATCGTGATGCTCACCGTTTGGAAAGGCTTCCCCTTCTATTCGCTGGTGATCCTCGCGGCCCTGCAAGGCGTTCCGGCGGACCTCTACGAGGCGGCGCGCGTGGACGGCGCGAACTGGCGCGCCTCGTTCCGCTACGTCACCCTACCGGGCATCATGCCGTCGCTCATGTTGCTCGGACTGCTGGCCTTCGTCTTCTCGTTTCAGCAGTTCACCCTCATCTGGTTGACCACGGGCGGCGGTCCCGTGCAGGCGACCGAGACGCTGGCGGTGATGATCTATCAGGAAGCGTTCCGCTTCTTCGACTACTCGTATGCCGCGACCCTCGGCGTGGCCGGTCTCGCGCTCTCGATGGCCGCGGCCGCCCTGTTCATCGCGCTGGAGCGGCGCGCCAGCACGCTGGCGGCGTGACCATGAAAGCGCAGCTCTCATCGCCTCCGCCCCGCCTGCGGCAGAACAAGCGCCGGTTGAGTCGCGTCGCCCTGTACGCGCTGATCGTCGCCGTGGTCGCGCTGGTCGCGTTCCCTATCTACTGAATGGTGCTCAGCACTTTCCAGCCGGTACGCTACGCGCTCACCTTTCCGCCCGCCCTCTGGTTCAAGGGCCTGGACGGGACGGAGTTCCACACGATGTTCAGCACGTATGCCATCGGGCGGTGGATCTGGAACTCGATCCAGTTGGCCCTGATGGCGACCGCCGTGTGCCTCGTCTTGAGCGCGCTGGGCGCCTACACCCTGTCGCACCTGCGCTGGAAAGGCAAGCCGGCCTTCGGCTTCCTGCTCCTGCTGACGCAGATGATGCCCGGCGCGATCATCATCGTCCCAGTCTCGCGGCAGTTCCGCGATTTCCAGTTGTACAACAGTTTGCCGGCCCTGGCGCTGCTGCAGGCGGCCTTCACGCTGCCCATCTGCTGCTGGATTCTCAAGAACGTCTTCGACTCTATCCCGCGCGAGGTCGTCGAGTCGGCGTTGGTGGAGGGCTGCGGCCCGCTGGGCGTGCTCTGGCGTATCCTGGTTCCGCTCTCGATACCGGGACTGGTGGCCGTCGGCGTGGTCGCCTTCTTCTTCAGCTGGAACGAGTTTCTGTTCGCCAACACCATGATCAACAATCAAGACATGCTGCCGGCCTCGGTCGGCCTGGCCACGATGATCTCCGAGCTTGACACGCCCTTCCAGCAGTTGCTCGCCGGCGGCCTGGTCTTCTCCATCCTGCCGGTCGTCTTCTACATCGCCGTCCAGCGGTACATCATCTCTGGTCTGACGGCGGGGGCGATCAAAGGATAAGCAAAAAGGGACCAAGATGGCGACAACCAACGACGAATTGGCGCGCGCGCGCGCCGAGACCGCGGCGACCTGCGATTTTGTCCTCTTGTCGTCGCTGGCCAATGTCACCTATGTGAGCGGGTTCGAGGTCCCGCATCCGCTCGGAGTCACCGGGGCCGTGCCGTACGCGGGGTCTTTCGCGGCCTTCGCGGTCGCCGGCGAACAGAGCGTGCTCGGCGTCCCGGTGTCGCATCGCGCCCCGGCCGAGCGCGACTCGCGGTTGGAGGGGCTCGTCACCTTCGCGACGTTCGATTCGTTTCAGCCCGAGGACCCGCGCGCCAGCTATCTCGATGCGCTCCAGGGCGCGTTGCTGGCGGCGGGGCTGGGGACCGGCGCGCTGCTGGGTATCGAGGGCCGCGCGCTGCCCGCGGAGGCGTCCGCGGCCATCGCGAGGGGCTTCCCCGGTGTGGTCATGGTGGACGTGGGAGAGGCGCTCGACCGGGCGCGCCGGGTGAAGACGCCGCGCGAGATCGAGAAGCTGCGCGGGGCGGCCCGGGTGGGCGACGCCGGTCATCGGGCGCTCGCGGAGCTGGTGGCCTTGCCGGGCCGCTCCGAGTGCGAGTTGTATGCCCTCGTGGCGGCCCGCATGTGGGAGGAGGCCGGCCACGAGATCTCGGTGGTGGGAGAGTTGGTGACGGGACCGCGCACCTGCACGGTGGCCTATCCCGGCGGGCCATGGCCACGCACGACGGAGCGCGGCGACGCCGCCCTCATGGACATCAGCCAGCGGATAGATGGTTACTGGTCGGATTGTACGAACACGCGCCTGATCGGCGGAGGCGCGCCCACACCGGGGCAGCGACGCCTCGTCGACGCGGCCCAGTCCGCCTTCGAGGCGATCGTGGGCGAGTTGCGGCCGGGCCGCCGCGCCTCCGACGCCTGGCGCGCCGCGGCCGCCGTCTATCGGACGTATGGCGTCGAGCCGCCCCACTACGGCGGGCATCAGATCGGCGCGCTGGTCAACGAGCTGCCGCGCATCGTCCCGTACGACGACAGCGCGATACAGGCGGGGATGGTCTTCGCCGTCGAACCGGGGGCATACGAAGGCCCCGGCGGGCGCTTCGGGGTCCGTTTCGAGAAAATGGTCCTCGTCACGGCGTCCGAGCCCGAGGTGTTGTCGCGCTTCGACTGGGGCCTCTAGGCGATGGGCGATGGGCGATGGGCGATGGGCGAACCCTGCGATTGGATTGCGTTCATGGCTAGCCTGCGACTGACGTCGCATGGCAAACTACGGCGACTAAAGTCGCGGCTACCCGCGCATGTCTGCGGGGTATGCAACCGCACGGCGCAGACACTTCAGTGTCCGCTTGTTTGCCATGTGCCGTCAGTCGCAGTCCAACGATTTGGGTGTGTTTTGTTTGAGTGGGGGCTCACCCTCACCCCCCGGCCCGCGCGTCGCTGCGGACCAGCCCCTCGGCTCCGCCGACGGTCTGGCCGGCCTCTCCCGTGGGCGGGCGAGGGGGAGGAGCCTTTTGACAGGAGTGAAACACACCCCAACGATTCAATGCATGAGGATGGAGGGGCAACGATGAGTGACGCGGGCAGCGCGGGCGCGAGGTGGTCGTGGCCTGATACTTTTGCCGGGGTTATACCGCCGCTGATCACGCCGTTGGATCGCGCCGGGCATGTCGACACGGCGGCCGCGCGAGCGCTGGTCGACTACACGTTGGCCGGCGGCTGCAGCGGCCTGTTCGTGGTCGGCGGCTGTGGCATGGGACCCTGGCTCACCATGGCGCAACGCGGCGAGACCATACGCGCGATGGTAGCGGCCGCGGCGGGGAAGGCGCCCGTGCTCGTCGGCGTGATGCTGCCCGGTACAGGTCCGGCGCGCGAGGCGGCCAGACAGGCCGCGGCCGAGGGCGCCGATGCCCTGGTGGTAGGCTCGCCGTATTACTACGGGCTGGATGCCGACGGCCAGCGTCGCCACGTGGAGGCGGTGCTGGCGGCGGTCGACCTGCCGGTCCTGCTCTACAACATCCCCCAGTGCACGCGCCACGGCTTGCACGAGGCCGTGGCCGCCCTGGCCCGAGAGCCGCGGGTGCTGGGGATCAAGGATTCGAGCGGCGACCTCGCCGGGTTCCAGCGATTCCTGTCCATCAAGGGGCAGCGGCCGGACTTCGGGGTATTACAGGGCGACGAGCGCGTGATGGCGGCCAGCCTGCTGGCGGGTGGGGACGGGTTGATCCCCGGCCTAGCCAACGTCGCGCCCCACGTCTTCGTCGACCTGGCGCGCGCGGCGCGGCTGGGCGACATCCCGGCCTGCCAGCGGCTACAGGAGCGCATCACCGATTTGTGGTCGCTATTCGCCCATGGTCATGACCAGCCACTCGCGGCGCTCGTGAGCGCCTGCGCGGTCCTCGGCCTCGGGAGCGGACAGCCGGTCGAGCCATACGCTCGCCTCGGGGGCGAGCAGCAACAGGCGGTCGCGGCCATCTTGCACCGTCACGGGCTACGGGAGGCGGCGACCGCCGGCCGCGCGTGAGCGTCGAGAGGGAAAGTGATGACGGGTGATGTGCGGGTGGATGCGGAGCTACTGCGCGCGTTCGTGGCCATGGCGCTGGGAGCCGTCGGCGTACGCGAGGAGGACGCGCGCATCACCGCTGATGTCCTGGTGACGTCCGATCTGCGGGGGCACGAGTCGCATGGTGTGGCCCGTCTGGAGACATTTTATGTGCGCCCCATCCAGTCGGGCCGCATCGACCCCATGGCCCGCATGGCCGTGCGGCATGAGACGGCGGCCACCCTGGTTTGCGACGCTGCGAACGGCCTGGGACAGCCGGCCGCCAAGCGCGCCATGGATCTCTGCATCGCGAAGGCGCGCACGGCCGGTGTCTGTGTCGCCTCGGTGCGCCACAGCAACCACTACGGGATCGCCGGGTACTACGCCATGCAGGCGTTGGCGCATGATATGATCGGCTTCTGCTGCACAGACGCGGGGCCGCTCGCCGTGCCCACGGGGGGCCGCGCGGCCGTCCTGGGCAGCAATCCGATCGCCTTCGCGGCGCCGGCCGGCCGTCAGCGCCCGTTCGTGCTCGACATGGCCACCAGCGTCGTGCCCGTGGGCAAGGTCGAGGTCAAGGCGCGCCGCGCCGCGCCGCTTCCCGCGGGGTGGGCGGTCGACGAGGAGGGGCGCCCCGCGACCGACGCGCGGGAGGTGCTGGATCGGCTCGATGGCGCCTTGCTCGGCGGATTGATGCCGCTCGGCGGCCTCGAGGCCGGACACAAAGGATATGGATTGTCCGTGATGGTAGACATCCTGTGCGGCGTGTTGGCGGGCGCCCGGTCCGGACTCGGCGGCCAGGGGGCGCATAGCGCCGACAGCGCGGCCGACGTTGGACACGTGGTCGGCGCCATCGACATCGCCGCGTTCGGCCCCGTCGACGACTTCATGCGCGATATGGACGCCTACATCGACAAGCTCCATCACGTACCGCCGGCGCCCGGCGTGGACCGTGTCCGGGTGGCCGGGGAGCTGGAGTTCGAGGCCGAGCAGGACCGTCTGCGCGACGGCATCCCGTTGCATCCCGATGTGGCCGCGTCCCTGCGCGCGCTTGGCGACGAGCTTGGAATCGCCACACCGCGTGGTCGCGCCGGTCTTTGAGTACAACCGCAGTGTGCACAGGATCTATCAGGGAGCATCGCGGCAGCCCACCACCAATACGGCGATTGGCATTGTGCCCGACCTCGCCCGAGGCTACACGGCCTCACGCGATGGCTTGCTCTACACGTTCAACCTGCGCCGGGACGTGACGTTCCAGGACGGGACGCCGCTCGACGCCGCGGCCTACGTGGCCACCTTCAAGCGCCTGCTCGATCCCTGCACGAAGGCGGCGGCGCAGGCCGTCCGCCTGGGGCCGGTGTCAGCGGTCACGGCCACGGGCAAGTACAGCTTCACCGTCCAGTTCGAGAAACGCGTGAGCGATCGGGTCCTGTGGGCGACCGCCTGGGACGGGTACACCTACACCGCGCTGCAACAGCGTCAGACGCCTCTGTCGCCTACAGGCGATCTCTGGTCGCGGTCACGGGGGTAAAGAAGACGGCGTAGGGCGTCGAGGCCGAGCTCGCGCATGCGCGCGGCGTCGAGGGCGAGGTTTTGCAAGGTCGCCTGCATGGCTAGCCCGTCGATCAGGGCGGCGATCTGCGTCGCGGTGGCGGCTGGATCGACGTCCGCGAACTCGCCGGCCGCGCTGCCCTCGGCGACGATGCGCGCCAGGAAGCGCGTCCAGCGCCGGTGTTGGCGCTCGCTTACCGCGCGCAGCCGCTCGCTGCGCGTGGCCTCGCCCCAGAACGTCAGCCACAGCCGCCACTCGTCGCGTACCTCGTCGCTCGCGGGCAGGCTGGCCTCCACCAGCCGCTCCATCCGCTCCCACGCTGTGTCTGCTCCCTCGATCGCGGCGCGTAGAGCCAGCCCGGTGCTCTGCACCTCGTCGAGCAGGGCGGCCTCCAGGACGCTGTCTTTGTCGCCGAAATAGTGCACGACCGTCCCCGTGCTTACCCCGGCCGCGGCCGCGATATCGCGCACCGTCACGCGCTCGTAGCCGAGCGCGACGATGCAGGCGCGCGCCGCGCGCAACACCTGGGCGCGCCGCGCGGCCTCGTGTATCCCGGCCCTCGGTGGCATGTGTCTATCCTCCCGCACAGGGTATACCACGCCACTACCCCTGTTTATAAATCGAACATTCATTATATAATAGAGGCGTCTACGCCTCGCGTCGTCTGACGGACGTCCCGCTCACCCCCCGGAAGGGGTCTTACAGGGGTAAGTTTCGTGAAAAACCTACTCCTAAAAGCCGGAAAGGGTGGCGTGATGTTGCGGGTGGCGCGGGCGACGAGAGCGACGAGAGCGACGAGAGCGAGTTGGAGGGAAAGTTTGTGGCACTGTCGACGACGTTAGGGTACCCGCGCATCGGGCGCGACCGCGAGCTCAAGCACGCCTGCGAATCTTTCTGGAAGGGCGCCTTGCCGGAGGATGCGCTGCGCGCGACCGGCGCGACACTGCGCCGCGCCCACTGGGAGGCGCAACGCGCCGCCGGCATCGACCTGATCCCGGTCAACGACTTCAGTCTCTACGACCATGTGCTCGACGCCATCGCCCTCGTCGGCGCGGTCCCGGGGCGCTATCACTGGCGGGGTGAGACGGTCGAACTCGACACGTACTTCGCTATGGCGCGCGGCGCGCAGCGGGCCGGGCTCGACGTCACGGCGATGGAGATGACGAAGTGGTTCGACACGAACTACCACTACATCGTGCCCGAGTGGACAGCGGGTCAGCGTTTCCGCCTGGCCTCGACCAAGCCTTTCGACGAGTTGGCCGAGGCGCAGGCGCTGGGGCTGCCGGCCAAGCCCGTGCTGGTCGGACCGTTCAGCCTCGCACTGCTCGGTAAAGCGCACGGCGAGGGTGTCGATCTTTTAGGCGCGACCCTCGACGGGATCGTCGCGGTCTACGGAGAGGTGATCGAGCGGCTGGCCGCCGCGGGCGCGTGCTGGATTCAACTCGACGAGCCCTGCCTGGCGCAGGACCGCTCCCCGCGAGAGCTGGCCGCGCTGCGCCGCGCCTACGCGGAGCTCGCCGCGCGCAAGGGGTCTGCCAAATTGCTCGTGGCGACCTACTTCGGTCATGTCGGCGAGAGCTACGGCGCCCTCGCCGGCCTGCCCGTCGACGCCATCGGGCTCGACCTCGTGCGCGGCCGCGAGAACCTCGAACTCCTACGCCGCCACGGCGCGCCGGCCGCGAAAAGCCTCGCCGCGGGCGTCGTCGACGGGCGCAACGTGTGGCGCGCGAACCTGGAGTCGGCGCTCGACGTCCTCGACGAGGTGTCCGCGCTCGTCCCCCCGGAGCGCCTGATCGTGGCCCCCTCGTGCTCGTTGCTGCACGTACCGTACGACGCGGCGCGCGAGGACGGCATCGACCAGGAGGTGCGCGGGTGGCTGGCCTTCGCCGAGCAGAAGCTGGGCGAGGTGGTCACGTTGACCCGCGCCCTGAACAGGGGACGGGCCGCCATGTCCACCGAGTTGCGCGCGAGCGCGGCCCTGGCCGAGGAGCGCGCTACCTCGCGGCGGGCGCATGACGCGGCGGTGCAGGGACGTCTGGCCGGCGAGGGAACGAACACGCGCTCGCCATACGCCGAACGTCGCCTTCTACAGCAGGAGCGGTTGCGCTTGCCGTTTCTGCCGACCACGACGATCGGCTCGTTCCCCCAGACGGCGGAGGTACGCCGCATGCGCCGCCGCTTCGAGGCCGGGGAGCTGGATGCGCCAGCGTACGACCACTACATCGAGCAGGCCATCGCCGGCGCCATCGGCCGGCAGGAGGCGCTGGGACTCGACGTGCTCGTGCATGGCGAGTTCGAGCGCAACGACATGGCGCAGTACTTCGGCGAGCGGCTCTCCGGCTTCGCCTTCACGCGCCACGGCTGGGTGCAGAGCTACGGCTCGCGCTGCGTGCGGCCGCCTGTTATCTACGGGGACGTGGCGCGGCCGGCCGCCATGACAGTGCGCTGGAGCGCCTACGCGCAGTCGCTGACCGAGAAGCCGGTCAAGGGTATGCTGACCGGGCCGGTGACTATCCTCAACTGGTCGTTCGCGCGCGATGACCAGCCGCGCGCCGAGACGTGCCGCCAGATCGCCCTGGCGCTCAAGGACGAGGTGGCCGACCTGGAGGAGGCCGGGTTGCGCGCGATCCAGATCGACGAGCCGGCGCTGCGCGAAGGGCTTCCGCCACGGCGCGACGATTGGGCGATATACCTGGCGTGGGCCGTGGCCTGCTTCCGTCTGGTCGCGTCGGGGGCGGGAGCGGCCACGCAGGTGCACACGCACATGTGCTACAGCGCTTTCGACGACATCATCGAGGCCATCTCGGCGCTCGACGCCGATGTGCTCTCGATCGAGAACTCGCGCTCCGGCGGCGACCTGCTCGGCGTGTTTCGCCACACGGGCTACGACAAAGAAATCGGTCCCGGCGTCTACGACATCCATTCCCCCCGTGTGCCGGGGGAGGACGAGATCGTCGCGATGCTACAGGCCACGCTGGCGGTGCTGCCGCCCGATCGCGTGTGGGTCAACCCTGACTGCGGCCTCAAGACGCGCTCCTGGGATGAGGTGACACCAGCGCTGGCGCGCATGGTCGAGGCGGCGCGGCGTCTCCGCGCCGCCCAAGGGGCGCAGGACACGATCGGCCCGAGGGATGGGGCGCCGGCTCGTCCGTGAACGCGTACCCTTACACCCCTACGTCCATGAACGCGTACCCCTACACCCCTACAGCTGAGTGCAGTTGTTGGTCGTTTGCTATAGGGCGTTAGTTGCAGGCCGTATTTATGACTGGAAGAAGTCCTCGACGTCCTCGATGTGGCGAGTGAGGCGGGCGGGGGGCAGGGCGGCGATGACGCGGCGGCCGTAGCCTTTGCGGGCGAGGCGGCTGTCCAGGATGGCCACGACGCCACGGTCCCGGTGCGAGCGGATTAGGCGGCCCATGCCCTGCTTGAGCTGCAGGATCGCCGCCGGCAACATCAAGTCGTTGAACCAGTCCCCGCCCTCCGCCTTGGTGCGGTCGACCCGCGTGGCCACCACGGGGTCGTCGGGCACGCTGAAGGGCATGCGGTCGATCACCACCAGGGAGAGCGCCTCGCCCGCGACGTCGACGCCTTCCCAGAAGCTCTTGGTGGCAAAGAGCACCGCCGACCCGTCGGCCCGGAAGCGGCGCAGCAGCTCGCCGCGCGGCAGCTCGCCCTGCTTCAGAAGCGTGAACCGCGACTCCAGCGCGTCGCGCAGCGCCCGGTACACCTCCTCCAGGCCGCGATACGACGTGAACAGCAGGAAGGCGCGGCCGCCGCTGGCGCACACCAGGGCCTCGATCTCGCGGCAGATCGCCTCGGTGTACTCGGGCGTGGCGGCGCTACGGAACTCCGGCAGGTGCGCCGGCACGTAGAGCAGGCATCGCTCTGGGTAGTCGAAGGGGCTGGGGACCACGAACTCGGCGGCCTCGTCGATGCCCACGGCGCGCCGGAAGTAGGCGAAGTCGCCGACGGCGAGCGTGGCCGAAGCGCAGACCACGGGACCCTTGCGGAACAGGATCTCGGCCAGAGGCTCCCCCACGTCGACCGGCGTCCACTTGAGCGTGGCCTCGATCGTGCGCGCGGTGGTACGGTACTCCACGTAGCGCACGCTGTCCTTTTCGTTGATGCGGCTGATCAAGCGGGCGTCCTCGGCGAGGCGCGTGGTCCAGGCCACGAGCTTCTCGTAGCGGCGGCTCTCGGCGGTCGGCGCGGGCGCGGCCTTATAAGGGTTGTGGCGACCCAGGTGCTCCGAGATCTCGTCCAGGGCCTGCGAGAGGGCTAGACCCGCCGCGAGCTCGTCCGTGATCATCTCGCGCCCGCGCCCGGTCGGCAGCTCGAAGCGGCGGAACAGGCGGTCGGCCAGGACCGGCAGGGCGGCGACGCGCTCACCGCCGGCGTGCCGCCGCAACCCTTCGTGCTCGGCCAACTCGGTGATGTCGCGCCGGCCCAGGCTCACCGTGAGGGCCGAGAAGGCCGCCTCCTCCAGGCGGTGCGCCTCGTCGATGATCACCACGTCGCGGTCGGGCAGCAGGTACGCGCCCATGTCGCGCACCACGAGGTCGGCCAGCAGGAGGGCGTGGTTGCACACGACGAGCTTGGAGGCCTCGGCGCGGGCGCGCATCTTCTCCACGTAGCAGTCGTGATAGTGGCCGCAGACCGCGCCGACGCAGGTGCGTGTGGTCGAGCCGACGCGCGCGAGCAGCTCGCGGTGGGGCAGGGAATCCATCTCCTCGAAGTCGCCTGACGCGGTCGTGGCGGCCCAGGCCTTGAGCGCGCGGTAGTCGTACGTCTGGCCGGCCATGGCCTGGTACCCGTCCTCCTCTCCGAATCGCTCGAGGCAGAGATAGTTGGAGCGGCCCTTGACCAGCGCGGCCGAGACCTCGCGCGGCAGGGCGTGCTGCAAGAAGGGGATGTCCTTGCCCACGAGCTGGTCCTGCAGCGCCTTGTTCGCCGTGGAAACGATGACGCGCTTACCACTATATATAGCAGGGATTAGGTACGCTAGAGATTTGCCCGTGCCAGTACCAGCCTCGCAAACGATGTGCCTTTTCGCTTCGATCGCCTCGGCGATGGTCTCGGCCATGGCCACCTGCGAGGGGCGCGACTCGTAGCCGGGCAACCGGCGGCTGATCGCGCCGCCCGGCCCCAGGACCTCGACGACGCGCTCGGAGAGACTAGTCATAACACAAGTGTACGATAGGGCTTGTCATAAGCGCGCCCAGATGTCAGGGTCCGTGATGCCGGGCCTATGACGTCTTGCCGCGCCGGGTTTAGTCGCGTCCGCTCGGCTTACCAGGCTAATACGCGTCGACGGTCTTCAGATCGGGGTTGGTCAACATCCTGCTGATACCATAGCGCAAGGTTACAATGGCGGCTTCGCGCTGTGCCACGCCGTGGCCCTTTCGTAGGCGTGGCCCGCGCGCAGGACGGTGAGATCCTCGAACGGGCGGCCGGCGAGCTGCAGGCCCACGGGCAGGCCCGCCGGGGTGAGGCCGCAGGGCAGCGAGAGCGCCGGGAATCCCACGAGGTTGAAGGGGTAGGTGTTGCGCAGCAGCGTGCCCTTGACGACGCTGCCGCCGCCCCCGCCCTCTCCCGGGGTGAGCGGCGCCGTGACGGGGACGGTCGGCGTGGCCAACAGGTCCACGTCCCGCATGACCTCCAGCCAGCGCTCGCGCAGCAGGGCGCGCACGCGCTGGCCGTGGATGTAGTCGGTGGCCAGGTACAGCGCGCCGAGCTCGAGGTCACGGCGCGTCTCCTCTTCATAGAGCTCGGGCGACGCGCGCAGCGTCGCGTGGTGGTAGGCGCTGGCCTCGGGGCGCTGCACGGCGCGGCCGACCGCGAAGGTCAGGCCGGCGTCGGGCAGCTCGACCTCGCGCACCTCCATCCCGAGCCCGCCCAGCGCGCGCAGCGCCTCCTCGACCGCCGCGCCGACCTCGGGCTCCAGCCCTTCATAGAAATAGGGGCGCGGCACGCCGACGCGCAGCCCGCGCACCGATCCCTCGATGAAACGTAGGGCCGCGTGCGCCCTTTCGTCCTGGCCGGCGCCCTCGTCTCCGGTACGCAAGCCCGGCGCGAGGACGGCGAGCATGAGGGCGGCATCGGCGACGCTGCGGGCCATGGGGCCGGCGTGGTCGAGCGACCAACTGAGTGGGATCACGCCGTCGCGGCTTACCAGGTCGTAGGTCGGCTTGAGCCCGACCATACCGCACAGGGCGGAGGGCAGGCGGATAGAGCCCGCCGTGTCGGTCCCGAGCGCGCCCAGGGCCATCCCCGCGGCGAGCGCCGCGGCTGAGCCGCCGCTCGACCCGCCCGGAATGCGCGCGAGGTCCCGGGGGTTGCGCGTGGGCGCGGAGATGACGCCGTAGGCGAACTCATGCGTGTTCGTCTTGCCGAGCACGACGGCCCCGGCCTCCCGCAGGCGCGCGACGATAGCGGCATCCTTGCTGGCCATGTGGCCGGCCAGGACGCGCGAGCCGGCCGTCGTCGGCATCCCCGCCACGTCAACGATGTCCTTGATCGCGACCGGCACGCCGCATAGCGCTCCGAGGTCCCCCCCGGCCACGACGCGGAGTTCGAGCTCGTGGGCCGCGGCCAGAGCTCGCTCGCCGTCGACATGCAGGAAAGCGCGGACGCTTGAGTCATGGGCGTCAATGCGGGCGAGCGCCGCCTCGACGAGCTCGACCGGCGAGAGGTGGCGTTCGCGCACCAGGCGCGCCGCCTCGACCGCGGTCAGGGTCGTCAGGAGGCTAGCGTCCATCGGGACGAGCCTCGGCGAGCGGCGAGATCGAGGCGGGGACGAGCTCGCCCACCTCGATATGGCGCAGCATGGCGATCAGGCGCAGGTCGGTCTCCAGGGCGCTGGCGAGCATGGGGAGGCGCCCCTGATCGAGCGGCAGGCCGGCAACCCGCGCGAGCAGCGCCACCGCTTCCTCCGTGATCGTCAGGGTATTGTCGGTGACCATCTGGTCCTCCTCTTACGTGCCGATACCTCTATCCTGGGGGCAGGGTACCACATGTGGTCATGTGGTCGTAACAGACCGGATTGACGCGGGCGACGTGTTGTCATCATGTCACAAGGCGGGACGACGCGCCGGACGGCGCGACTGCGCCAGGACGGGAGCGCGTCGTGACCACGACCAGTCTTCTACCTTTCGGCACACTACTCAAGGGTTGGTCGTCATGGTCGTGACCTCCTATGTGCTATATGTGTGCGTGACGCAAGGGTTCGGTCGGGCGGCAGGGCCGCCCCGGGCCGCGCGCCAGGGCCGGGGCTGTCGGGTCAGGCCGGGGCGTGGGGGATGCTCCGGCGTTCGCCGACGCCGGGGCTGTGGGCGGCCATCGCGTCGAGCATCCCCTGGGGCGCCCCGGGGGCGAACGCCGCGATCAGGTTCTCGGCGGACTCCGCCGCGGCCGCTGCGCTACGGGGGAACAGTTCGGCCTCATAGGCGGCCAGGGCGGCCTCGGTGTCGCCGGGATGCGCGGCGAGAGCGACGGCCAGCCGGGCGCCGTCGAGCATGGCCAGGTTGGCGCCCTCCCCGGCGAAGGGGGACATCAGGTGGGCGGCGTCGCCGAGCAGGGTCACGCCGGGCACGCGGTCCCACCGGTGGCCGACGGGGAGGGCGTAGATCGGGCGGGGGACCAGGGTGTCCTCGGCGTCGGCGATCAAGGTGAGCAGGGAGGGGTCCCAGCCGTCGAAGCGCGCGGCGAGGGTCGCGCGGGCAGCAGGAGGGTTGTCGAAGTCGACCTCGCCGCCGGTCGCCCACTCCTGGGGGACCCGCAGGGCGATGTAGGTGCGGATGCGCCCGTCGCCGTTGCGCTGGGCGATCAGACCCTTGCCCTCGGCCAGGGCGAACAGGGAGCCGCGCCCGACCAGGGCCGCGGCGGCCGGGTGCAGGCGGTCGACGTCGGGCACGTGGGCCTCGACGAAGGACAGCCCCGCGTACACCGGCGTGGCGTCCGAGAGCAGCGGGCGGACCTTGGACCAGGCTCCGTCGGCGCCGACGAGCAGGTCGGCGGACAGGACGTCGCCGTCGGTGAAGGCCAGCGCGAATCCCGCCCCCGCGGCGAGCGGCGTGACGCCGGCGACCTTGGCGTCCCAGCGCACCGTCCCGTCGGGCAGGGAGTCCAGGAGCAGGTCGCGCAGCGCGGCGCGGTCGACCTCGGGCCGCTCCCCGGCGGCGTCCTCGGCGGCCTCGTGCAGCAAGACCGCCCCGGTCCTGTCGAGGATCTTCATCTCCTCGCCCTCGGGCCGCGCGAGGCGGCGGAACTCCTCGGACAGGCCCGCGTCGGCCAGCGCGGCCTGCCCTGACTCCTCGTGCAGGTCGAGCGTGCCGCCCTGGTTGCGGGCGGTGGGGGAGATGTCCAGGTCGTAGACGGTGGCCGGGATGCCGCGAGTGTGCAGCACCCGCGCCAGGGTCAGGCCGCCCAGACCGGCGCCGATGATGGCGATGCGGGGGGCGGTGGGGTGTGTCATCGGTCACTCTCTCCTTGTGCTATCGGATCGATGGACGGGCCGGCAGCAGTGTTCGCCGCCGCGCGCGGGAGGGCGGGGGCGTGCAGGACCCCGTTGATGAGGACGTCCACCACCCAGCCGAACCGCGCGCTCCCGCCCGAGAGCAACTCCGCGCGCAGGGCGTGGATATGGGGGTAGTCCGCCGCGTCGGCGGCGGCGATGGCCCGCGTCACCGGCCCGAAGGTGTCGCCCTGGGCGCGGCGCACGTCTTGCTCGGCCGCGACAGCGGCGACGTGCAGGGTGAGCAGGTCGACGGCCCAGGCCGCCACGGGCGGGTCGATCCCCCCTTCCAGGAGCAGATCCAGGAGCATTTCGATCAAGCGGAGCGCATGGGGACCGACGGGGATCGTGGACAGGGCGAGCTGGGCCAGGCCGGGTCCGTCGTACAGCACGCGCAGGTACGACGCGAGCACGGCCGTCAGCCGCTCGCGCCACCCGCCCGCGTGGGCGGCGGGGAGGGCGACCGCGCCGAGCGCGCGATCCAGCATCAAGGCGTGCAGCTCGGCGAGGTTGGCGACGTAGACGTAGAGGGACGCCGGCCCGGTGTCGAGCGCCGCGGCCACCTTGCGCAGGCTTAGCGCCGATAGCCCGTCGCGGGTCAGCAGGTCCAGGGCCGTGGTGACGATCACCTCCCGGCTCAGGGGGGCCTTGGCCGGGCGGTCGCGCCGGCTGACGATCTTGCGGGGTTCTTGTGTGAACATACCCGCAGTGTACTTCGAAGAACACTGATTGTAAAGATTAGTGTTCGTCAGGCAGGGTTTCTGGCGTCCAGGCGGACATGGGCGTTAATCCTTCTTTCGATTAGAAATCGACTGCCCGCCCCTCACCGGCGTCGAGCCGATGAGGGGGCACGCAGTGCGCTTCTTAGAGCGTCACTTGGATTCGATTCGGCCCCGTGGATTGGCGCTCTCCATCAAGTCGGCGCTCGCTGCGGCCCATCTGGGGTCCGCGGGATAGAGCGCACTGTGAAGGTATGCCCAGGTATGCCCAGGTGAGCCGCTGGATCAGGGCCACTCGCTCAGGGTTCTCGTCCGTGGTTGCGGCGACGCCATATCCAGAGACCCCGCCGAGCCCATGTTCTGCGTCGAACAGGGTGAGGAGGCTCTTCGGACCTGGGCTCAGGACGTACGGGTCGGTGAACCAGTCCGGCCCCCGAGCGGACAGGGCGGACTGGTCGTGGTCCCCCGCAATCACGAGGGCCGGCGTGGTCATGTCCGCGAAGCTCGGGCTCATGAACGGGAAGTTTTCGGCTGCGAACGGAGTCAGGTCAGCTCCACCCGTGCCGGTCGTGGAGAGCAGCGCACCCACCTTGATCCGCGAGTCGGACATGTTCTCTCCCGGGACGCCGTCCGCATCGAGGACGCGCGCCCCCAGCAGCATGCTCGCTGTCTGGCCGCCCCAGGAGTGGCCGGCAGCAGCGATGCGGCTCCGATCGAGGCGCCCACTGAGGCCAGGAAGGGATGCCTCAATGAGATCCAGCTGGTCGAGGATGCGCGTCACGTCCTCGACTCGGAAGCGCCAGATCTCGGGGCAACGGGGATCATCAGGCGCGATGTTCAGCGTCGTCGAGTCGAGATGAGTGGGCTGAACAACCACGAAGCCATGCGCAGCCCAGAAGTCGACCAGCGGGGCGTAGTCGTTCAGCGACAAGCCAAAGCCGTGCGAGAAGACAATGATCGGTAATTCGTGCCCGGTCGCTGGGGCCGACACTTGGACCTGCACGTCCTCGCCACGGCCCGGAGCTGGCAACACCACCGGACGTAGTGAGACGACAGGGGTGGGCGCGCTAACGACGTCATCTGGAGTAGGCATAACTGTTCCTCCTTGAGAGGTGAAGCGAGTGTTCGGTAGGTGGCTTGTTTTGGCTCGCCTGCTCTGGTATCCTGAACAAGCGGAGCAGCGTTCCTCTAAATACTATACGGAATAATGTTCCGTTTGTCAAGTGACGTGACGGAGGTAGCGGCGCAGTGGTCGATATCGACAGCGGATCAGGGCCGTCAGCCCCGCGGAAGCGGGCCGACGCCCGGCGCAACGAGGAGACGCTGCTGGGCGCGGCCGCCGCGGCATTCGTCACGTCCGGCGTCGATGTGCCCGTGCGCGACATCGCGGCCTCAGCCGGCGTCGGCGTTGGCACGGTCTACCGCCACTTCCCGACGCGAGCCGATCTCATCGTCGCCGTCTACCGGCGCCAGGTCGAGGCATGCGTTGAAGCCGGTCCGACACTGCTGGCGAACAGCAGCACACCGCACGCCGCCCTGGCACGGTGGATCAACCTCTTCGTCGACTTCTTAGTGACGAAGCACGGCCTCGCCGAGGCGCTGCAGTCCGACGACGCCGCCTTCGAGACTCTGCACACCTACTTCCTCGACCGCCTCGTCCCCGTGTGCGCTCAGCTGCTCAAGGCTGCTGCTGACGCAGGTGAGATTCGCCCCGACACCGACGCCTTAGAACTGCTCTTTGGCGTTGGCAATCTCTGTATCGGCGCGGACAACAACCCCCGCTACGACGCACGCCGCATGGTCGAACTCGTCATCGCCGGACTGCGACTCCACCAGGGGGTGTAAGCCCAAACCACCGAAAAATCTGTCACGCTCACGGACAACGTCGAGTGCCCTGGAGTGGACGCTGTCGTCCTGTTCGTGGCTGATCCAGCAGTGTCGGAAAACACCTGTTTGGCGACAGGCGAGCGACATAGGTCTGTGCCCTCTCTACAGCCCCTACAGAAATAGTGCGGAAAACCCTGTCGCTAGGGGCTCCCATGCGCCAACCACACGGTAGAGGAGAGTCCGCTGATGGTCTCGCCGGTCCGCGGGCGCTCGGCGGGTACGAAAGCGCGATGGACGATGTGATGGACACTAACCACCGCGAGGGGTTCAGCGATAATGTGTTCGCGGTCGCGATCACGCTGCTGGCCTTCGACCTGCACGCGTCGGCGCGGGGCGCGTCGCTCGCGCAGCGCCTGGCGGAGCCGTGGCCGAGCTACGTCGCGTTCCTGGTCAGCTTCGCGCTGATCGGGGTCGTCTGGCTGACGCACCACCAGATGTTCCGCGACATCCGCGCCGCCGATCCTGGTCTCATCGTGGCCAACCTCGCCCTGCTCCTAATCGTGACCGCGTATCCGTTCCCGACCCGGGTGGTGGCGGAGGCGTTCCAAACGGGGACGGGGGCGGACCACCGCACGGCAGCCCTCGTCTACGGGTTCTGGAACGTCGCCATCGGCCTCGCGCTCAACGCGCTCTGGTGGACGGCGCGCGGGCGACGGCTGGTCGAGCTGGCGGCGCCGCAAGCGCGCCTCGCCGCGCGCATCGCTCTACCCTGATGCCGCCGACATCCCGACCGCGTGGGACTATGACAGCATCCTCGTCGAGCGCGCCGTTATGGGCGATCCCGCCCTCCCCGGCGCTGTCCTGCGGCTACCGGCCGTCTATAGCGTGCTACCATGCCGGGGATCGTACACTAAAGGGACCGTCCTCACATCGCACCACGACTCGTTTGGTCGATGGCGTGGCACGGCACGGGACGATCAGTGTGTGCAGCCGCTGGACGAGGGCCGGCCAGAGGGGGAGGGAGAACGGGCGACCGATGAGTGGGTGGGACAACTTCTTTCGACCTTCGCGGCAAGGCGGCCGGTGCTCATGGCGCGATTGTACTACGACGCCGCCTCCATAAGGAGAGCACTAAAAAGTCGGGGGCGCTACGACGAGCGGGTGGGTCTCAGGGGGCTGCACGCTCCTCTCCCGCGGCCATCGCGGCCAGGCGCTGGAACGCCGCTGGCAGCGGGTCCGCGGCGAGGCGCCGGCGGATCACGGCGGCACACTCCTCGGGGCTGAGCGCCGCGGTGTCGACCTCCAGGTCATAGATCCCAGGCACATGGACGGCGCGCTGCCACAACCGCACCGCCTGTAGGACCGTCTCGTCGCCGACGCTGTTGGCGCCCCAGGTCGCCCGCCGTCGATCCAGGATGACCGCGAGGGGGCACCGCACGCCGATGAATAACACCGGCAGGCCTTGCAGTTGCCGCGCGCAGGAGGGCAGAATCCCCCGCGGGACAGCATAGGCGTCATGGTGCCCGACATCCACCACGACGTTGAGCCCCAGGCGGCTGTGCGCGGCGACGGCGGCATACAGGACGCGATACAGGAGCATAACGAGCGGCTCGAGGTCCGGGCATTCCCCTCCCGGCCGCAGCCCGATGCCGGGCTGATAGCGGGCGGGGGTCATCGGCTTGAACCGATCGACCCCCAGGTTCATCCACACCTCGTCGAACGTGTCCTGGATCATGGTGGCGATGCTCGACTTCCCCGAGCGTGGCGTGCCGTTCAAGATCACGATTTGGCCGGGTGTCTCTGTCTCTCCCATCGATGTCCTCCAGCGCACAACACTGTCGGCGGTCGCCGTGCGCCCCGCACTGGAGCGCCGACCATCGTCCTTCCCACACCGACCGACGAGGCTGCCGGGGTCATGGCGCGTCCTCCATGTGGATGTACTTATAATAGGTGTTGCGCGAGATTCCCACGATCTCACAAATCTCGCGGACGCTGCGTCCCGCGTCCTTCTTGAGCGCCAGCGCGGCTTTCTGCTTCTTCTGATCGACGCCTTTAGGCCGTCCGCCTGTGCGCCCTCTCGCCCGCGCCTCCACGAGCCCGGCATTCGTGCGCTCACGGATGAGGTCGCGTTCGAACTCGGCCAGCGACGCAAAGATTCGACAATTCCCTCCCGTTTTTCGGGCGAGTGAGGTTGGGAGATATTTTGTCGTGACCAACCTCTTTTATGTGAACGCTGTACACTTGTGCTGCGCTAGTACCTTTCGACGGAAATCATTCCGCAGGGAAGGGGAGACTGGGGGAGAGGACGGCGGAGCGTCGCAGAGGGGGAGGGGAGGGCGAACGATGCCACGGGGGGCGCAGCGGCGGAGTACGATCAG
>JAABVA010001147.1_pt1 | contig 29104 bp, 15 predicted proteins | sample 5560331 | NCBI WGS metagenome assembly JAABVA01 (sample SAMN12812661, study PRJNA571458) | rock metagenome | isolation source: Antarctica rocks | place: Antarctica: Victoria Land, Mt New Zealand sud | collected 2016-01-07 | reverse complement strand
AATTCGCCCTGGACACGGGCAGACTCGACTACCAACCAAGCCTGACGATAGGGCCCACCACCCCTCACTAATCACCTCCCCTCCCACTAACATGCACCCCGTAGCCACATGGCGCCTGCTTCAGCTGCTGACCATAGGACGCCGAACATTTGTAGAATCACCTCCAAAATGCGCCTACAACCTCACCTACGACTACCCGAGCATATAAGGAGTAAATGAGTATAGAAGATAGCAAGGAAAAGACGTTTCAGTAAGGGCTTTTTGTGGGACATGGATGTAGCAATAGTTTTGACAGGATGATAGCGCTAGAGCCCTTTAGGCGTAGTGCCTCCGGGAGGAATAAATTACCTACCTACCTACCTAAGGCGGGGTACAATTCAATGCAGGACATTACCCCTGTCCACAATGCTGGCGTCGCGAAGCTATAGCTTGAATAGCATGGCATTAAGCTTACAGAATTGCCCCTTTGTATCTCGTAATTTCACCTCGAGAAAATAGCACCAAACAAGTCCGTGGTGACGACAAAAACAATCAGACTCAAACATGACTGGCTCTAGCGATCAGAAGCAAGGGAGAGCAAGAGTGCGCCATACTCAAATTTGAATTACATCATATTACTTGAGAGCTAAGGACTTACATGAAGGAGTCCAAACTAGATGCAACAGAGGCGAACTGTTGTGGGCGTACCGCTATGCTGGGTGTACCGCCATTATTGTTCCTTCCTCATTGTTACCTTCTTCTCGTCTACCTTCTAGGCGTCGTCATAAACGACCTTCCTGCCCATTTGGCTTCTAGGTGCTGCTGCTCTTTTGTTTCTTATGATGTAACCATAATGTCTCTATGACTATATAGGTAGCTGGCCTGGCAAAAATGAAGAAGCAGCTTTCTACCTTATGACCTACCTATGTCCGTGACAAAATGGTAGCACCAACTCGACCATCCACCAGAGCTCTCAACCAGTTGTATTGAGCACCCAACGAGTCGTCTTCATACGACACCAATCCTCCTACCTTACTTCCACCACCCATCTACTTCTCTCCAGGCCGAAAACCCTGATTGGGCCGAACCTCCGCTCGAGCATATAACCAATTTACCCTCCACCACATGTCCGAAACACTTCCACCTGATCCTAACCTCTCCGCCAGTGTCTCTACCCGAACCAGAGGGAAAAAGGGGAAAGGGAAGGCACCTACTGTACCAGAGGCTGAAGTAGACCGTCTATCTATTGATCCATTCCAGCCTTCTAGTAGCCTTCGTCGTTCAGTTTTACCCACTAACCCAAACCACTCAGACGCGTCCGACGACGCCTCACCTGAGCCAGTCAACCTTGAACCAAACCAGCCTGATTCAGGATATCAAAACGACAGCACTACACCAACCCCATCTACCCATACGGCACGACCGAGGAAGTACCTCGCCACACCGAGCCGCCTGAACCCCATATCGGCATGGCGGACAATCATAACAATCACAACAATAATAATGGCGCTACGCCCCCGATACCCGGCATGGACCCAGGCACTTGGGCTCAGATCCTACAAGCTATTGCCGCTACCATACAGGGTGCCCAATCACCAGTGAATGCCAACAATCCCTTACGTCGCGGATCACCCAGACCACCAGGACCCCCCGGCCCCCGAGGCCCACAGGGAGAAGGCCATACCGCCGGCAGCAATTTTACCTGGAAGCCTGCCGACATTGGGCTGTTCTACCCAAACATGCCTAAGGAATGGGGAGAAGGTGATGTGGTAGATAGAGATAATAAGAACTATTACCGGAACGTCCAGTCATTTACCAATAGGGTCAGAGTGGCTGCCGCCACCCGAGACGCTAGGCAGAGACGCCAAAATCTCGACGTCAACTTGCGCGGAGAAGCAGAGCTTTGGTGGAACACCCAATTGTCGGAAGTTAGCCGACTTGGTCTTGTAGCTCACCCTAACGGCGTTGAAGAATGGTGTAAGGCCTTGGAGAAGCGGTTCAAGATATCACCCAGCGAGGCGTGGACCAATTTCAATTTGACCCGATACACCCTTGAGGATGTACGGAATCACCGAAACCCCATTGAATACGTTACCACCCTGATAGCCGCAGCTAGGAATCGTGGCCAAGGAGATTCTGAAGTTGGCCTAGTAATGCAGGGTTGGATGCACGTGGACATGGCCCTCTGCCGGGACATCGATCAGTCAAGAGAAGGGACCAATGTTGAGGAATTCCTTGACACCTTGCTGGCGAAACAGGCAAACTGGTACGACCTGTATTCCCGGCCAGACAGAACGGCTCCCAAGACCCAAGGTCAGTACAATTCCAACTATCGTGCGCCGAACCCCCCAAATCGCCCGGCGCCATATTTTCCTTACTGTCCGCCTTATCAGCAATATCAGTCATATCAGCCACTGAGATATGGCAATTTTCCGTTTAGTCGACCGCAACAGTATAATAACTTCCCGCAGCCAAACTACCAGCCTCGGCAGCAAGGCGCAGCACCTTTGCCAAACACTCAGCTACCCTACAGGCCGCCCTTCCAAATAACCGCCGGAAACGAAAGACAGTCACCTGGACCATCTAGGTTTGGAAATCAGCCTCAAAAACCCTTTAACAATCGCCCCAATCGAGGCGTTCGCCCCATTTGGCGTGGTGCTCGAGGCGGACATGGAGACAGAGCGTATTGGGCCCATGAGGCCTCTGTTCCCGAGGAACAGCCCGTCGATGACCAGGTGGATTACCAAAGTTTTGAAGATGCCTACTATAGCGTAGAATACCAGGATGCCGACATGCCGGAGATCCAAGATGGTGAAGTAGCCTATGAGCCAGACGACGGAAATAACGCTGATGATGGGGAAGCAGTCGACGTGGGACATGTAGCCGAAAGCCGCTTCTTTTGCCGTGCCTGTAAAGAGGACTTCCCCTCAAAAAACAAGCTACACCAACATATACGAACGGGCTGCCAGAAACCGCCAAAAGGCAAAGTGCCCGAGCTTCCAATTGCACCCATGTTTGTCAAATCTACCGCCGGAAAGCAAGAGACGAAGGGGTATGGTTTTCGAGGATGGCGATACGCCACTGCGATGGCTCACCTGACCAAGGAGGGAAAGGACGAACCCATATGCCTGGACACAAGCTGTACCATGAGCCTGGTAGACAAGGATTTCCTCATGGAACAAGCCCTGAATACCACGGTCAGACAAATGGCGTCACCAATCCAGGTTCGGGGAATAGGAGCCGGAACCCACCAATATGGTGAACACGCTGACTTAATCGTCTACCTCCCGGGCGATAAGGCACGAACGGCGGTGATACAGAGGGAAGTTCACATTGTCAGGGACCTGAAGGCCAAAATGTTAGTTAGAATTGACATAATGGGTCCCGAGAAGATCTCTATCATGATGGATACCGCCGAAGCAACCGTCGGGAGTTGCAAACCATCAGAGTGCCGCTGTCCGTACATACCCGTTCAGCCAATCAGGTGAAACGAACAATTCTGACTGAAAGGAAAACTACCATCTCGCCAAGAAGCCAGGTCAACGTCAACATTGTTAGAACTGATCTGCCAAAAGATCGGGATCTGCTATTTGAACCCGAAAGTCAGCTAGAAGATGTAATGGTGTATGCCCATATTGTGGATCACTCGCTCACGGCAGTCCAAGTACAAAATGGCCTTGACACCCCGCTGGTCATTCCACAAAAGACCTGACTAGGTCATGTAAGAGTATGGGCCATAAGTCGTTGCACACCTGAAATATCGGCTACAATAAGTCCAAATAAACTTTATAATTAGCCCACACCTAACCATGCACCCTATGCACCCTATGCACCACACACCAAAGCACTAAATTATGGATCCTATAAGGGTCATCGCCGCCCCGTAAGGGGCCTAAACGCGAATGGACTACACCTACACGCAGCCGTATTCGTTATATGAAGCGAAAAGGCATGAGTTTACGCGATATTTCCGCTGAAATCAAGCAGACTTACAAGATCAAAATTCCTTTTTTTTCTGTTGGACACATATGTCGCGCCAAGGTAGATCAAATCTGATGCTTTTACTATCAAACTAACATATAAAGCATACCAGACGCGATCAAAGTCAGCGGAAAGGCCGGCCTCCAAAGATCAGTGGTAGAACAGCTCGTTATCTTGCCCGCATATGTCGAGCTAGCTGGCATAGCAGACGCATGACATTCAAGCAGCTTGCAAATTCCATAGGACTTAATGTTCGTCGTCGTACTGTGGCACGAGCGCTAAAAAAACCTTGGATTTCGTCGATGTATTGCCTGTCCTCGCCCTTTTATCACTGAAAAACAGGCCAAAATACGGCAGCAATGGGCAGCTGATCATCAAGACTGGACTGTGAATGCATGGGCTAGGGTGGTTTGGACCGATGAGTGCTCCTTTGAGACAGGGCAGCGAGGTCGCATCTGGATCACCAGAAATAGCAAGGAAAAGTACTGTTCCAACTGTATAAAGCGCAATTATCGATCAGGACGTTGCACTTTCATGGTTTGGGGTGCAATTGGATGGGGATATAAGTCTAAACTGGTGTTTATGCAGAAGAATGATTCTAAAGATAGAGGTAAAAGACTATTCTCCAGAATTTACTATGTAAAGTGTACTGAAATATCTAGGGATCAATTCCAAAGTATATGCGAAGCAAATCCTTGAGGATGTTGCTGTGCCGTTCCTGCAAGGTCTTGAGGAAGAAATAGAACAGACTGTTTTCATGGAGGATGGTTGTTAGGATGGTATGGAAGTATAAAGCCGTCTTATAGCTATGTGGGAAATCAGCTCCTTATATACATACATAGGCTCATGGCCGGGTAAAGCAAAGCTATGGAAGGAAGGCATGCTGGTAGCGAAGGTAGGAACCCATAACTTATAGGGTAGTGGCCATAGGCCTGGTGGGTTAGGCGGCGAGCACACAAGCGAGAAGGTGGCGAGGCGGTGTTATCCCGCGCGATTGAGGCAAATGCCTCATGACAATGGTGCCAAGATTCATCTGGGTTTTGTCAATGTGAAGTCTAAAAGAATGAGAGGTTCATAGGAAGGTCTTGATTTCTAAGTCAACAGGTAACTACCTTAAAACCAAAGACTAAGGCTGAGGAAAGATCTTGATATCTTGAGGATGTGGCCTTGTACTTATACCTCAGCAGAGCAAGGTAAGCGAAGCGAAATGAAGTGCAAAGGAAGCATGTCGCTTGTGATCCTGACAGAAATGGAGCCCTTTCCTACGACAATTGACGAACTCAAGGCTGCAGTGCAAGCATTATGGGACGAAATGGACCCCTGCATGTTCATTCATCTTGTTTCCTAGCTAGTCATATAGTCACAATGTACCATTCTCGGTCAAACCAGTGATTCTATCCCAATTCACCACTCTGGGCTTCCCGTCCGCGTCGTTGCTGTTCAATGGCCTATCGTCGGATCTTCAAAGTCATTACCCTCACAACACAATTTTGTACGAGCCCTTTGTGTTTGATCACGATATCCAATGCGTCTTATTATATCAATGGTAAGCTCATTACTCGTCCGCCTACTCCGACGTGGTTCCTCTCTACTATTAGGAAGAACACAACGCAAGATATCTGATGTTTGAATTGTGTACATGAAGGTGCCTTGTGTATGCTTGCAACCCTCCCAGGCACCCTCCGTCACGACCCCATGGCGGGAAACCATTGTGATCAAGCCACATGGTGTCGTTAATCGCCATGCCAGCATCGTGACACATAAAGGGAACAGTCCTGACTAGATACCAGTAGCTCGCCGTCCTCGCTGCGGTCACCCGTGAGACTGGTGAGCTGATAATCTGCCAGACGACCTTATGCTGAAATGTACGCCTAGCCCACGTGCGACCGGATACTACACAACTACTGGTTATGGTCGTAACAAAGAGCAAAGGTACTGCTTAATGTCTGTAAAGCATACCATCTGAACGTGAGACTAAGTCCCCAATTTGCAACAGTGGCCAGATGAAAGTGGTGTTGCATACCTGCAGTCATAGTACACATCGCCGCGGACAAAGACAGGTGCCTCCTTTTGATGTAATCCCGCTAGACCACCGCCATAGCATTCGTGCTAGTTGTAATGTGGCATGGGCAAGTCGCGAAAGCAAGACAAGAGATGAACTTCTTGCCCTCGAGGACTGCTTACTCAGAGCTCCTCGACGGCGCATCTCAATCTCCAAGTTTTTAATGCCACCTCTTCTGCTGTTTCACCACAAGCGGCGATTTCGCGTCAGTTCCGAGGGCTTTGGTGCGCAAGCACTTGCAGAGACGGATCTAGACCCAGTGTTGTTCCCGCCTGAAATATTAGTCTTCAGGACCACAAAACACTCTCTTCTATCAAGTTCCTTATCCCAGGACATCAGGTGATCCCATGATAGTTCACAGTCCAGTCATGTTCATTTTATGCCTGCCACCACTTATAGTACTGGAGTGTCACTGCCAGAGTTGTGACTGCGACAAAATACGCTCCAATAGCTGCGGCGGATGAGACGTCCTTTGTGCATACAGCATATATAACAGCACCGATCCCAGAAAACAGTAGAACTGAAAATACTCCGACAATGAGTACAAGCCAGTTGATTCCTTCATTGATAATGATGCCCCATCCAATAGGTCGCTGTCCTGAAATGTAGTTAAGCTTTCCCTTGAGCTTCTTTGGAAATGTATCGACCCAGTAACTATCTAAATGGGGACCAGGCTTCAGCAATTCATGTATGAATTGATTTCGCAACAACGGATCTTCAATATCTGGCGGACAGGGGTTGTATACATAATTCCTTAGTAGCTTGACTTCTTTTTCTGGAGGCAGCACGTGCAACCGTAGGTGAGAAGGACAAACTTCCGTTTTAATGGGAACCAGTTGGAACTAAGACGTTTTAGAAGAGGATCATACAGCTTTCTTGCTATATCTTGGAAAATGTTTGGGGAAACATACCCGGACATAATCGGCAGAAGTTGGAGTCAATATAGACATGTCTCCAACATACCGCCAAAGCCAATTCAAGAGTGGAGCAAAATGTGGTATAAGTGGCAGTGTCCAGACATGACCTTTTCGAGCAAGGTTGTAACTTCCACGTAGCGCATCAAAAAGAATCTCGTCATTCATTGCAGTAGACACTTTGACATGCTCAAGGGTCCTTAATCGCCTGGTGTTTACGCACAGTAATAGATACCGCGGGGTTGCAGCACCAGCTGGAGCTTTCATCGCTGTTGTGGACTGGGCAGTTGTAGGATCAGAATGTGAGTCTGTCGCATTTGTCCCGTACGAAGGAGCATGTGAAGGTGAGGACTCAGACAAGTTCGCTTGAGAACTCCATAACGATGATATGTGTGCTTGTGGTGGTCTTGAAGGATAAGAGTTGCCATACTGAGACTGTGCAACTGCAGCAGCAGCTTCTCTCAATCGTGTCTGTAGTTTCAAGGCAGCACCTGAATGAAGTTCCTTAACATCATCGAACATGGCTTGACCACAGCCCTAGAGATTATTAGATGCCTCTGGTGGCAAAACAGAATGTAAATCCACATACACAAGTCCAGGTGATACGCTGATATCCTGGACGTGAGGGTTGCCGTGATGCTTCACGCAGCCATGCTCATAATTGATGCCATAAGATCACGGGCACTAGACTCGGTTGAGGTTGGGCCCTCTCAGACTCCCCAGATAGCTCACTTGCCATAGTTACCCTAATCACCTTAGGTACAAATACCACGGGCATCGTCATGTCAGTTGGGTCAGATGCCTTAGGAGCCTTAGTCGCCTGATCAGACGATGGTTGTACAAATTCTTTAAATGCCTGGCGTAGCCTGCTATACGCATTGCTTTCCACAATGAATTGCTTCACCTGCTCAATGTTGCGAAGATCATCGCCTACCTGAGATTCGTCATCGGAGCTAATGTCCTCAACATCGGACTTGGGAGGCTGTTCTGGATTCGCTTCAGATGTGTCTGGGTCCGCATTAGGCCTCATCGACAGTGAGTATCCAAGTCTTGGTTCGGAGACCTGCCGGTTTATCTGCTCCTGCAAGTATTTCTCCAATCTTTCTTTCTTTAAATTTTTGTCCTCGAGATCATGCTGTCCGATGGGCATGTAGATCTTTCGGTATCCAAAGTCATATCTCGCTCGTATGGATCCGGTGATGTCGGTTGCGTGCGATTGCAAAAGATGCGCTGCGGCATCTTCCACTGGTTTGTGCGCCTCGATCCTTAAGTCTCGTGCGAATATTCTCAGTAGCCTGCGGAAGTTTCGGGCAAAACGCTCTCCTCCAATGTTCTTTGCTTCCACGGAAGCAAGAAATAGCGAGTGAAGAATGTGGTCATTGACGAGTAACGTAACCAGCTGGTCAGTTGCTGAGGCAAGGACTTTTCTCAGACTGGATGACGGGACTGTGGAAGGAACAGTAGAATGAGAAGCCAGTGAGAATATTGACTCAACATCTGATGCCTCTGAAGCTTCAGATTGTGCCATCGTCTCTTCATCCTGTTCTGCTGACATCGATATTCTCAGTACCCTCTTCCTTGTTTCCATCACTTGCACATCCAATCCTTCGGCCTCCTTCCGTCGTCCCTGATCCCGGTATATCCACGCCAGATTGACCATGCTGGTCAGTGTGTCTAGATGTTCCTGCCCCAACACTCTTGTCCGTGTTTCCATCACTTGTAACCCCAGCTCTTCGGCCTCCTTCCATCGTCCTTGAATCCGGTATATCGACGCTAAATTGGCCATGCTGGTTAGTGTGTTTGAATGCTCCTGCCCCAACACTTTCAAACATGTTTTCATGACTTGTACCCCAAGCTCCTCGGCCTCTTTCCGTCGTCCTTGATTCCAGTACGTATCTGCTAGGTACCCATCGAGGGCTTCCCGGCAGTGTTGGATGGCCGCTTCAAGATCTGTCATTGTTCCTGTTCTTTGGTATCTATCATGATATCGAGCGCCAAGAGCATGAAGTTGACCTGCTCGGTCTGGATGGTCTGCTGGCGTCATGTCGAGGGCTTCCTGAGATCGTTGAATGGCTGTTTCAAGATCTGCCATTGTTTCTGTTCTTCGGTATCTATCTCTGTATCCAACCCCAAAATTATCAAGTCGTTGTGCTTGATCTGGATGATCCGCCGGTGTTGCATCAAGGGCTTCCTGAGATCGTTGAATGGCTGTTTCAAGATTTGCCATTGCTCCTGTTCTTCGGTATCTATCTCCGTATCCACTCGCAAGACTATGAAGTCGACCTGCTCGATCTGGATGATCTGCTGGCGTCATGTCGATGGCTTCCTGATATCGTTGAATGATTGTTTCAAGATCCGCCATTGATCCTGTTCTTTGATATCGCTCATGATCTACACTCCCAAGATCATGAAGTCGACCGGCACGATCTGGATGATCCGCTGGTGTCGCATTGACGGCTTCCTGAAATCGTTGAATGGCCATTTCAGGATCTGCCATTGTTCCTGTTCTTTGGTATTAGTTATGATACTAGCGCCAAGATCCGCAGGAGCATACAAATTGGGCTTCAAGAAGGCGGAACCTAAGCGTCAAAGACTGAGGTTTGTGTGTGAGAGATATATGAAGCCTTGAAAAATTGCCTGGTGTTGTGATTCCTTCTTTCTCACTTGGCAGTTACAGATCATATTACTGTCCTCCGGTAATGATGTCTATGAGGCCGCAATAAGGGTCTGCTACGCCTCTTCTGGGAGACTGGTGCCAAGGCATGTTTACTTAGTTCGGTTGACCACGTCTTCATGCAGGTAAGCCTTGTCAGCTATAGACGAATCAGATGGCATGTGTTGAAAACTACAGCCTTGGACCGCAGCCAATGTGACCAGATCCGATAAGGGTGGTTCATCAAGAAGTGTATGAAGTGGACTAATCCGAGGCCTCCCAGTGGCCCCATTAAATTCAGCTTGAGGCTGAGCTTAGGCTTTTGATCTTCAGCCTTGAGCACCCGGCCAAAGATATGTAAAGAGGTTTGTATTAGAAAGCTACTACCCATGTAATAACCGTCAGCTGATCTGGTGGTTGACCATGGCGTCCCAGACCTCAGCAAAGTATTACTGGTCAGCATCAATCTGTATCAGTGTGATGGCTCAAAACACAGGGCTCAGTGTATGGTCAAATGAAATCAACAAATGGTTGTCGTCAGTCTGTACAGCTACAACTAGATAGCTTCTTATAAATAGCAAGCCGAACATTTGTGGTGTTAGTACTCCTAGGGTTGCAGAAAACTATCCGGTGTAAGTCAGCCAAGTTGGTAAAGCGTACCTGCCATTGGAGCCTAAATGACTTAACTAGGTAGTACTCATTTACGACCGTAGTCCAGGAAAGGAATATGGGCGCAATCAGTATGTAAGCTACATAGACGTGGCCGAATATCTAGGTATAAGCTCGACGACGCGATTGGGGCGAGCAGGGCGAGCACAGCTACATAGGTGAGCACTGTTGAGCAAGCTTACTATATAGTAGGATCATTTCCCTTCATGTTCAACGCAAAAGTTACCTAGCACAATACTATCTACCAGTTTATCCTATACCGTACTGTCTGCACACCTATATCAAAGAGCCCAAACCCCTAGACCCATGTATCAGAGGAATCTCGATCGGGATGTAACACTGTTTATTTATATATGTAATTATATTAATGTATGGCTGGACCTAGCCTTGATAACGATCCTCTACACAGAAAAGAAGCCCCATGCAGGCTTCTGGCCATCGAAAAGAACCTATTCAGCACCAAGCTCCTCTATCTATGTGACTGAGTCTATAGAGTGGGTGGGCGGGGAAGTAGCGCCACAAGCTCGTTAGACATCATGAGTGCTTGAGGAGTCATATCTGTGATGTTCTATTAGGTACAGAGACCTGATGAGTGAGTATTGGCCAGCCTCTCCACCACAACCCGGCCCTCCAACCACACCAAGCTCCGCACCAGTGTCGCCAACCTACCTAGGTTATGGCAACCACCGCCTTATGCTTGAACATCAACATCCTCAGAGTCTTCATGATCATCCACACAGCACCTACAGCCTCATGGAGTTGCAGCAGCAGGCTTTTCAGGGAGGTCAGAAAGGTAAACCATCCCTGTCATTGCTTCTGCTCACCAACCACCACTAAGCACCCTGCAGGACAAGAGGGAAGGACAGCTGGGGGGATTGACAAAATCTTGGTGGTTAAGTTGCAACCCTCCCCCAACCCCTCACCGAGCCCAGCCCTCCCGGCGGGATGGCTGAGTAACGCAATCAGCCTCGGCCGCACCCTATCCACAGACTGCCTGTGACCTCAGAGATTCTGCGCTGTCTGCCCTCTACCCAGCTTTCACTTGCTTACACATCACACCTCTTTTCTCTTTGAACGATAATTCGGGAATAGTCCGATCTTTTTTGATGGGACGACAGAGTCATCCGCCTCAAGAGAGCACTTACAACTTCTTCCCTGAAAAGGAGTCAAGATGCATTGTGCCCATGATATCAATCCTCAGACCACGCCATGCCCAACTGCATATAGCCTGGTCATGTGCCTAGCTGGCTGCCTGCGACCAATGTCCACACCGCAATTCTGTATCTTCCCTACCTGGCGAGGGTGACGTAGCTAATCCTAGCTGCGCCCCGGTGAGGGTATCATCAAGGCCGCCATAAGGCGTCTTTGGCAGCGACACTGCATAAGTGGTTGTGATGAAGAAGCTGCATGCAGATCTGAGCAATATTCGTTATATACATACGCCCGGGAAGTGAGAGTCCAGCCACCAATCCTGGCTTTGTGATTTCACATGACATTGAATCGCAGGCCCTAACACGGTCCAAGTGGTATTAGAGAGAGTACAGTAGTCTCGGCATTTCCTACATAGTGCAAAAGTTGGAGAAGTCATGGCAAGTGTGCCTAATAGAGTAGGACGTTCTTATAGTGAAAGGGTTCTCTCCGTGTATAGTTAGTAGATCATACCCTAGCTAGCTAAGCACAAATGCAATGCAATATAAATGCCTTTCATGCCTCCATCGACTTCAGGTAGAACACTACAAATAATGGCTGTAAGTGGCAAGCGATCAAAGAAATATTGCGGGAGTTTGCGAGAAGCAAGAAAGGCTTGACTGCCACAAAGGTGCCCTGACGTTGCTCTTCCAAGTACTTCGACACTAAATGCAGTGAAACGCATTCCAGAGGCAATCAATTTCCCTAAGGGAGCTTGATGGCATCATTCCATCACCCAAAAGAGAGTTATATCAAAGTAACGACTGGTGTACTAGAGCATACATCTGGCTCTGGTTCTCAGCTTATTAGTCTCTCTTCCCACCAGGATGAGACGTCAAACGCCATAATGAACGTAAGGGACCCAATAGAGTGGGCTATGCTTTGTATCTTCACATAGCTCGACATCCCTTGGATCTCTCGGCTCGCCTTGACTTGAGTCTAATCGTCGTACCGCCCCTTGATCGTCTTTAATCTTTTGAAGTCCTTTACCGCTTCGTAGTGCTTCCCTTGCGCTATTCTCCTCCATCCATTGATGTCGAAGGCATCTGATTGCGCGATGCAGTCCCTCGCTGACTGATTCATTGCTCATATCATGGTCTAGCATCCACTCGTATGTCATTGTCGCCATCTCCATGCATGCCATGCCATTAACCTCCCATAGGGTACCAATGACGTGCCGGAAGCCGGCAAGCTGGTATGCGCTGATAGGGTGAAGACCCTCGTCGAGAAAGTTATTGGACTTTATTTGACCGGTTCCACCAGCCGAAAGATAGGCAAGGAAAGGAGTCTGCTTCCGGAGATTTGTTGTGAGGAGACTTGCTACCGTCAATGGTTCTTCTTTCCAGTCCTTTAAAAGCAGAAAGCTTCTTAACGGATCTGATTCATGAGTAGATCCATAACCAGCAAAGTGAAGTATCTTGCAGCTACTTAATGCGGACAAGACTTGTTCCTTGTATGGTGATGGCTTACTCACTTGTAACTTGTTGGAGCTACAAAGCCTTTCCAATTCGTCAACCTCTTGTGTTGCAAATTGGAGATCCTTCTGCCCTGGTGTTTTGTGCATTGCAAGTAGGATGATGTTTTCTGACTTTGAAACCCTCGTTGGCTGAGAATGATGCCGGCGGCCATAGAGGATCGCTTTGACAGAGGAACTATATGATGATATTACTCGGTCAAGGACAGTATTGGATGAGCCTTGAGAGTGGTGTCCTGCCGCATGGATAGGGAATTTGGTCAGGAGACCAGTCGGAATCCACCATATGTGAGGCCAGTCCTCACTAGAAGGGGATTGTGTGAATCCAAGTTTATCAAGAAACTGGTTGAGCTATAGTATCCCATAACCATTCAAGGATCTCCAGTTCCGCCAATGATTCAGTTGAACGAGCTTGAATATCGCTGACGTGAAGGTCGGATAATCGTAAAGCCTGTATCTGAGTCTTTTTGATGATCAAAGCATCGCAGCGATAGTTGCTTACGTTGATGATAACGATTGGACCACATTCTGCAGCGGTCATTAACTCATCCTCGGATGGAGCACAAAGGAACCGATCAAAGTCGGGCAATTGCTGTATTTGCTCAATCACCATCACTCGCTCTAATTCCTGGCCAGTAGTGTAGCGTTTGTTGACATCGCGTTGTGTTGATATTGCTGAAGAATTGAGTCGATCTCGAAGAGTGATGTATTCTTCTGCTAGCTGAGGATGCTTTTGCTGAAGGTCAAATATATCGGCGCGTAGCTCATTGATAGACCTTGTAATCACCCCACGGCCAAGTTCAAGAGCTTGAACAGCATCAAATGATGTTTCCCCCGCATTCAAAGCCACTGCTGACGCCGTAGAAGCCAGATCAACGACTTGTGTAAGTAGATGTTGCTTATCTGAGGTCTCAAGAGAGCGGGGTGTGAGCAGAGGAACCAGAGATACAGTTTTAGAGGCAGTCTGGTGGGCTTGAGACCAGTTTTTAGTATTGGCATAGAGCATAAGCAGAGTCTTTCCAGTTTTTAAAAGATCTGAGACAGGTGACAAAGGTTGACCAAGGGCTTCCTGAAATTGTTGAATAGCTGTTTCAAGATCTGCCATTGTTCCTGTTCTTTGGTATCTATCTCGGTATCCAAGCCCAAGACTGTGAAGTCGAACTGCTCGGTCTGGGTGATTGGTGGGTGTTGCATCGAGAGCTTCCTGAAATCGTTGAATGGCCGCTTCAAGATCCGTCATTGTTCCTGTTCTTTGATATCTATATCGGTATCCAATCCCAAGATTATCAAGTCGACGTGCTCGATCTGGATGATGTGCTGGTGTTGTATCGACGGCTTCATGAGATCGTTGAATGGCTGTTTCAAGATCTGCCATTGTTTCTGTTCTTTGGTGTCTATCATGATATCTAGCCCCAAGATGTCCTAAACTAATTTGACTCTAAGAAGATGGATCTGAGTGTAAAAGGCTGAGGCTCTAACAGTGAGCGCCAACTTATCCCGGCGCAATAAGTGGATCTGGGCCCGAGGCTCGGTGCGAGAAGTCGTCGCCACGCCAAAACCAATTTTCGCGAAATCTCGCAGCACTACCACATGGCCTAATCGGCTGGAACGGAGTAAGAATCAATCAATCAATCAATCGCAGCACTACCATACAGATTCTAGTACTGAGTCCGCAGTCCTTTGCGCTTCACAGCCTGATCCATGCAATCCTACATAGTAGCTATATACTGTTTGATTTCACCAAGTGTAATCAAATTCCATTTGTGGTTTACCCGGGTTTGTTTTGATTTTCTAGAATTTGGCGTGGCGACGACTTCTCGCACCGAGCCTCGGGCGCAGCGTACGGCGGCGCGGGCGACCTGACGCGCAGATCCCCCGCGCAATCCGGCGCAATAAGTGACGTCATAGGGGGATCTGCAACCTCAACTCCCGGCCACCGGCCACCCTCCCCTGGCGGGACTGCGCACGCGAGAGTGAGGCCGGCACAGGGGAAAGCCCTCGGGCCCCTGAAGATTGGGCTCGAGTCGGACAGATGTTCCAGGGGGTGTGCCCAGTTTGACCGCACAGAACCGATCCCATCCCATCCTGGTGGCTCATCAAGGGGTGCCGTGCTGTGACAGTGAGAATCTTCAGCTGTCTTCCTTGCTGGCCGGCGTTAGGACCCAGAGAGAGACGTATGATTCGATGCGGAAACAGTGAACGCTGCCGACACAGCCAGGACCGCTGACATGTCAGTGCTCTAATTGTGATTTTCAGAGATGGGGACCAACAGCATGTCAGACGGGTTGGATGCTGCATCCTCACCGCCAGCGCCGCCACCGTTTTTGCAGGTGGTGCCGGTGGCGCGGGTGGTGCTATGCCTCGCACACGGGGGTTGCTACACACGCCGCAACATCGCCCACCACCTCAGCGAGCAGCACCAGCTCCGGCGGCAGGCGAAGAAGCAGGCGCTAGGCCTCGCTCGAGGCGGCCACATCGCCGTTCGCCCGGAGGATGCACGGCATCCGACGCACGGGGCAGAGGCAACCTCAGGCCTCCCGCTGCTGGACAGGTTCCGCTGCCTCCACCTCTGCTGCGGCCACAGCAGCGTCAACGTCGAGGCAATCAAGCAACACTGCTTTCAGGCGCACGGGTGGAGGAGGTGAAAGCACCAGGTCGCCCCATTGGAGGAAGGAGGGCGGCCCACGCTCCCATACCAACCAGCCAAGCTGCAGACGCTGCTCGCCGAGACGAAGCAGAGGTGATATTTTGAAGCGCGCCCGGATCCACCTTCACCCGAACCCCGGACGCGGACGCCGCTCGAGACCGCCGTGAAGGTGAGGATAGGCGTGACGCCTGTGGCTCTGAGCCGGCGGGGGGGTCAATGGGAAGCCAGTTGGGCGCCTGCGGCCCACAACGGGAGACAGTGATGAGACGGTACCGGGCGCACAGCGGCTCCGCGAGACTGGACGATACATGGCCGTGCAGGAGGCGGCGCACGTCTCGAAGATTACGTCGTGGCTGAAGTTGACCGGGTTTGCCGCACACCTGGTCGGTGTCGTGGTCGCAGGGCTGCCGTCCTCCTACCGCCTGCCCGACCCCCGGCGGCCGCAACAGCACGGGAAGGAGGCCGGAGAGGTGGCGCTGGCGCACATCTGTGACAACGTGGAGCGGGTCTTGCGCAAGGCGATGGCGGCCATGCGGGACGGTCATTCTAACGCCCAGTGGCTCAGCCGACGCAACACCAAGCTGCTCAACACCTTCCGCGCTGCCGAGATGTCGCAGAAGCCGATGCAGCCGCTGCAGACTGGCAAGGCCCGGAACCGGTACATCATGACATGGCAGAAGCTGGTCTGCTACTTCGCCCGCGTCACCTTGGGGCAATGCCTGCGCGAAGACCTCTTCTGCCCCATGGAGACACAGCTGGACGGGTTCAAGGCGGCGGGGGCGGCGGCTAAGGCGCTTGTACGGTCTTGGGGGGTGCCGGGAAGAATGAGGGTGATGGGATCGCCAATGGAGCTTTATTGGACTCGTTGTCAGTTCAGGTATCACCGGTAAGGGCTTGCTGGAAATACCTTACTTCAGAATGCTTTTCTTGCACCGCTTCAGATGTCTACCCTTGTGGGGTTTGGTCAAGTCCCTGCCGCATATATCGCAATGAAAGGTTCCAAGTGACATTATTGTCATCAGCAGCGAGGGAAAGTGTGGGGCGTGGGGCGAGGGGGGTGAGCGGTGAGGTGAGGGGTGAGAGTCAGGGGTGAGGGGTGAGGCGCGAGGTGAAGGAAGACCAACGCATAGTCATGTTGCACACTAAGTTACCTGGCGTACTGACTGATAAGGCGGGGTACAATTTCATACAATGCTGGCCTTGTGAAGCTATAGCTTGAATAGCATGGCATTAAGCTTTCAGAATTGCCTTTACATCTCGTAGTTTCACCTCGAGAGACAGCACCGAAGTCCTTTCCCGATATTGAATAAGGGCATGGCAACAACGGAAACAATCAGACTCAAACATCACTGCTCTAGCAATCAGAAACAAGGGAGAGCAAGAGTGCACCATACCAAAATACGAATTACATCATATTACTTGAGGGCTAAGGACCTACATGAAGGAGTCCAAACTAGGCGTAACAGAGGCGAGCCTGAGTAGGTGCAAAACATTGCTGAACTCAGAGCAGACAGTCCCGAACGATTCTCTGTTTGAGATGACTTATTGAGATCAACATGCGAGAAAGTACAGGATAGAAACGAGGCTCGAGTCATCTGCAGTATACCTTCAAACATAAGCTCGAACCGCTCATTGACAGCCTCTTCGATAACTCATTTTTCACCACAACCTACTGAATGTACTTCCCGTTCCTGACGTGTGAGGTGAAGTGCGGCTCCGCAGCACTTGATATCGCCGATTGACAGAATGCTCACAGTATGACCATTGCTATGAGAGAAGAAATTGAACTCTTAAAACTGTGAAGCACAAAGAGAAGCTTCATCGGGAGAGTCTTACCTTCTAAATCTCACAAACAATGAAGTGGCGAGAATACACGACAATTACGCTGTAGTAACGGATGACAAGCCACTTTCCATCACCATTCTATTTCGCAAGTTTCACATTACGGAACACAACCGCATAGAGAAAGTCTCCCTAAAACTCACAAAGAATGTCTATGAATTATTGATGCCAATTCACCTCTGAAGATTATGCTCTGCCATTGATGATTTGCCGCCTGATGTCAATTTAGAGCTTTCACAGCAGGCTACTTTTTCACACCCAAGTTGTGAGGGTTTCCAGCTGTCTGACGCTAAGTCCACACTTTTGTAGAATGATGGTGGCTGCAAATCAAGCGCTGTCAGTTCGCAAGAAGTTACATCGCCAACTTCCTTTACTCAAGCAGCCAAGCGAGCATCCGAGGCTCAGGGCGAGAAGTCGTCGCCACGCCAAAACTCCAAATTTCGCGAAATTTGGCAACACTACCATACAAAACCTAGTACTGGGTCCGCAATCCTTTGCACTCCACGACTGATCCATGCGCTCATGCATAGTGGTTATATACTGATTGATTTCATCAAGTGTAAATCCTATCCCATTCATACTGAATAGCCCACCTTACGCGGGTTGGTTTTGATATTCTAAAATTTGGCGTAGCGACCATTTCTCGCCCTGAGCCTCGATCTAAGAAGCCGAAGAATTAGCGGACTGCTAGGCAGCAGCACTGAAATGCTAGAATGAGGCGTGCATGTTGATTACCTATGTACGGCTGGCTTGCCGCAGTTAGCGTCTGCTTTGGTGGTTCGGCTGACCACGTCCTCTTGCAGGTAAGCCGTGCCAGCTACGTACATATGTCCGTTCCACCCAATCCGGTGCCGCACGCGGCCGAAATCACCACTGCTAGCCATAGTGGTTGGTTCATTGACCCATCAGTTCTGGTTTAATGAACCTATAATTGGCCCAATAATGCCCCGAACGTCGGAGTAGTTGTCAGGTCTTGCCGAGTGGTTTTGCCAAGGTTAGCTTTGCCTTTGTTTTCAGGCTGAAGGCGGAGCGTTGCATCATGGACAACGGCAATAACCGTGATGATGTCCGAGTTGGATAGTCATGGCTCTCGCCTTTGGCAAATACAGAAACTTGCTAGAATGGATAGAATTTTGTCCAACAAATTCTCACCAATGGGATCATCTCCCATGCGCTACCTCACTCTACGCCACTTTAACACCTCTCTATTCGCTTGAATTAAGGGAATATCAGTTTCCATGATTGTTTATCACTTGAAACGGATGGAGCTATGTCAGATAGATCCGGCGGATTTAGCATAATATATCTGTGGCAAAGTTTTCTTAACTGATCTGAACTATTGTGCGAATTTTAACGTTCCGACAAGCCCACTTTCTCATCGTTTGTTCGCCCCCAAATTGCCCCGGCCCCTTGCTCTTCTCCACCAAACTCTCCTGCATCGGCGCGCCAAAGGTCTCGTCCGCCGAGCGGACCGCGGCCCCATTGGGATCCACGGCGGCCCATATGTCAACCAACTCCATACTCCTGGTGCCGCGGAAAGCGTCGGTGCTTACGATGAACTTGAGCATGTCCTCCACACTAACAGAGCCGTGCTGGCCCTCCATGAGCCGCTCCGGGACCTTCATACGTAGCTGCAGCCGAACCACACCAAGCGGACCGATGTCAGACATAGTTCTCGGCAGTACATCGTGCGGATTGCGCGGCATCACAATCTGAAGTTCTGTGTGCAGAGGGTAGATGCGCTTGATTGCCCAGAGCGGCATCAGATTCAGTACAGTGAAGTGAAGCACACTCTGCGTCAGATTCCGGAATTCCACGACCACCTTTGACTCGTGCGGGACGATGATGCTGCCTGTTGACTTGTAGGGGTTGAGGTGATCTGCTTCAACTTTGACGGTGATGGTAAAATCTGAGTCAGTGAGGCTGTCTGTACGTCGGTTGTCGAGAGCCTGGACGAAGGTGTATTTGGAGAGGTGCTCAAGAATAGTAAACATCTTGTCGCTGACACCAGAGGCCGATGACAGCAAGGAGGGAAGATTCAAGATTGCATCGTCTTTGAAATCAAGAATGCTATATTGGTCGCTGCTTGGTTTGACAACGGAGAAACAAGGAACATCAACTGGAGCTGGCTTATCCGAGGGAAGGCGCTGAAGCCATACACTTTCCTTCAGTTTTTCTTCCCAGGAATCATCGGCCCCTGAAACAAGCTTGACATAGGCGGGGGGTCGGGCCAACCTTGTAAGAACGGCATGATATCCTACTTTAACCTGGAAGCCGTCCGCTTCCGACCTTGTGGCAGAAGTATACTTGGCAACCGCATGGACGGCCTCAACTTCGGTGATTATGATGTGAGTAACAAGCTCCTTTGCTTCTGCATCAGCGTAGACGCCATACTCGTCTCCAATGCAAACCCCGTGGACAAGACCGGCATTCATCCAAATCTCCTGGGCCACAGACACTTTGACAATCTCAAAGGTTGAGTGTACATTAAGGCGCGCCACTTCCGCACCCCAAAGGGTGGTGTTTTCAGCACCAATGAGAATAGGATGTTGCCCTGCAACCCCCTTGAACATGTTGGCACAGACATGGCGGTAAATTAGTTCGTGCGTAACGTCCCGAATTGGTTCCTGCGCGCAGAAATCAAGTGCCTTACATATCATATGTGACAGCGCTCCATGATACCGCCTCCCTCCAACCTTAATTTCTTTCGCCCCCTCATGTGGACCGCAGGCCGCCAGCAAAGTGTAACTCCGAGGATGCAAAAGCCAAGGAGATGTAGTGGCTGTATCCCGGAGGATCTTCTCTTTCGAAGGTGACGGCCGGCCCGACACCGGTACGTGTAGGGGAAACTCGGAGTCAACCTCAATGCTCCATGGGATGCCGCGAACTGAATCTTCGCCGCGTGAGATGCTACCGGAGTGGCATGAGTCCAACACCATTGTAAGTTTCAACCCTTTGTCTACCATATCATCCAGGAGCATAGCAAGCTCGATTCCTCGCAGGTAGCGGACCCCTTGTTGTGCGTTAGGCTCCAAGAGCACCAGGGCAGCATCAGTTCCGTAACCCTCTTGGTAGACAAACTCAGGGGTGTTGGTTGGCCGTAGGGTTCCATGGCCTGAGTAGTGGATCCAGACAATATCATTTGCAGATGCTTTCTGAGTGATGTCCTTGATGTTGCCAGTGAAATTGTCCCACGTTGGCCACAAATGCTTGTCTTCAGGCGGGGCACTTTGGCCTGGTTCGCCGGTGACAGATGCCACGAGTTTGGTGACATTGATCTCTTTGTAATACTCCTTCAAGCCCAGCTCAATACTTGCTAAGTCATTGACGGCGCCCTGCAGTCGACGAACTCCGTTAGGGTAGAAATCGATTCCAACAAGCAGGAGCCATATCCGCGTTTCCGACATCAGTAAATGTGCTTGATAGAATAGAGAAAGAATTTATGGATGAGAAACAGGACAGTTTGGTTTGACAACACAGGGTTACACTTTTGCTGAACGATTCAAATGGTCTGTATATAAGAAGAGATTACTATGAGCAAGTGCATTCCATCCTCGTTACAAGAGCCTGCTGTGTAACCATCAGCGTAGACTCAGCCATGCATGATCAGCAACAAGCCCGCCTACAGCTACAGATTTCAGCCTCAGTATGAGACTTCTTCTTCAACATTTGTTTGCTACACTAACTGCCATGGAAGGCGGTGCCTTCAAGATCTTAACATCTGAAGGAAATGTCTTCTCAGCAATCAATTTTGCTGTGTCAGCCTAGTCTCTTCAAAAAGCGTCCCATGATCCACCAGAGTATCATCTGCACGGCTAAGTTGGTACATGATAGGCGTTGAAGTGACATCTACGCTCGCTATCTTGAATGGCCCTTGACTTGTCCCTCCTGGAACAGAAACGTAGATATTGCCATCATTAAGATGGAACTTCGGTAGCTATGGTAACCAAATCAGCCCTTGCATCTGATTGTCAGTCTACTGCGAAAAACTCACCGTTGTGCTTTGAATGTAATACGGACGCTCACCAACAACCTCAAACTCTTCATTATGATATTGATGACTTGCATTTGTCAGCTCACCATGAAAAGCAGTCAGGATCACTGATATGCTTACCGCGACATGCTTGATGTCAATGGTACTAGTCAAGGAAAGGCAGTCCAAACAACCTCCAAGATCCTGATATATCAATACAGAATGAGTACTCTCGTTGTTGAGTAACTCAAGCTTTCTGCGAATGGAATTTGAAATCAAAAGCAAAATCTTGGAGTTTATCGTCCTAGGGGAATGAAATGGTCGGGTTGCTTTGCCTTGATTATAATCTTAAACTTGACAGAAATGAGAATGCACATTGGGGCGTGTGCACAGGTTTTTGAAGGATCTTTTTATTGCCAGACAGCGGAGCATAGCCTTCCTAGGCTTCCAAAAGGTGGTTGGATGTCTTGTTGCAAAGAGTCCCTGGCAAAGCGGGCGCAGACTAAGATGTAGGGTCTGAAAGGTAGACAGCAAGGCATCCTAGATGGCACCGGTGAAGCAAGCCTTGTGCCTTAGATGGTTGAAAGCCTTGCTCAACGCAATCTAAGCCTCTACCAGCCTCGTTGATGTTGCACATGGATTGACTTAATGCTGGATCAAAGCTTTGAACAGGAAATTCGAGCAGACCAGTCTCGCTGAAATAATCAGGTGAAGGCTGTGATCAACATAGACCTCTACAATTCACGTTGATTTGGTGTATATGGTGTTGAGGAAATGCAGGTGTAGCGCTACACATAGATGCAAGAGAAAGCTTCGTAAATGATTGGTGATTTGCCTACCCCACTTGCGTCATCAGTGAAGCCACATCCGTACAAGGCTTTCATCCATGTGCGACCTGCCATTGTCCGCAAGCTAGCGTACTAATATTCTGAAGGACGATCTTACCTGATAGCTAAAACACCTGGAATACCTTACTTCACCCTGGATAGTCAAGAGAACAATAAATATTGTTAGGTAGCTTCCGTCGTTTTCAAGACGATCAACACCATATCATCCTAGTTAGAACTCTCGCTTAGTGCGAAACACAACCGTCATTTCAATGACAGAGAGAAAAACAACAAGTTTGCAATGCTTCTTCAATGAATCCGCATAGAAATCATTGTGCTCACTCAAGAAATAGTCGAATCCTCCCCCCTCGGCTACCCTCAGTTCAGCACCCTGGTGGGAGCGCATCCAGCTTTCAGTGTGTCTCGACGCTTTTCTGTTGTTCGTGCACGGCTCCTCCTCCTCAAGCAACAGCGCGTGTCAGCGCTAGAAAAGCAGCTCGCAAAGCTTGACCGACAAGAGTTGCGGCCGCTATATCTTGGAAGCTTTCAAGCAGATGCGAATGCCACGCGATTGCAGGTCCTGACAGATCTTGACGAGGCGTTGGCAGACTACGGTAAGTCATGCCCTTGAACCCTTCCATTCCTGTTCAGCCCAGTTAAGGAATCAGATTACACGACGGCGGTGAAAAGCTAAAGTTCTCCTAAGTATGTGGACATTCAGTGAACCGTACTAATACAGCGCTAGATCAGCTGCTGAAGCGAAATGATGAAATACTGCAACTGCCACAGGCGCTGAAGCAAAGTGTGGACAGCCTCCTTAACTGGGTCAACAGCACTGGCAGCATTGCGCGCGAGGAAACGGCATTCTTACACGGCCAAGACCTGTGCGTTGTTGGATGTCGAAAAGACCCTGGCATAGCGTGGATTGAATCTCTCATTGAGCGCATCTTTATCCATCTCTATCCATCTTTCATCAAAGTCCGCTTGCTCAGACCATTCCAACATCAGCTCCCGAGTCAAGCTGAAGTCGAACACCAGCATCCTACGTTGGCAGCAGCATCATACAGCAAGCAAATTTTCTTGTTTGAAGGCCCTGCGCTGCGTGTCATTGGGCACTTGTGCATCACAATGCTTATTGTGCTCCTCTTATTCATCCCAATGATCACCTTGCAGGCCATGAGCAGCGCTACAATGCAGATGGTCTGGATCATGCTGATGTCTATTCTGTTCACTGTCATCATATCGGGCCCAGTCAACGCCCGTACAGCAGAGTTATTTGGTCCTAGTGCTACGTACAGTTGGCCTACTACCCGTTTGATGAATTGTTGCTAATATGTATTTCAGGTACGTGGCGCTATTGGTGAGTTTTTTGACCGTTAAGAGCAAGCAGTAGCCTTTCATCCTTGGGTATCACTCGCAAATGATTTACTGTGTGAGACAAATGGTTATCAATTATTAGACGGCTTGACAGAGACACTTTGATCTTTTACTGCTGACCTATGAGGTTACTTTGTTAATCAAATACTGTTATACCCAGTCAATCCGGATGGGCAGATAGGATATAGTGGATGGTGAGAGTGTGGAAGTCAAGAAACTTATGTATTCGGCTTAAGCAAACAATTAACCTGTTGACAAGAAGGCATGACGGCGATACTCTTGCTTAGAATCAAGCATAAGATAGAGGGGGAGATCATGTTACAATCATACCTGGAAACAATCGTGCTCAATCTCCTTAATTACTTGATACTACTTACAAGTTCAATGAACTTATCCTAGAGATAGTTTATGAGCGCACACCTAGTTCGACAAACCTTTCATGGTAAATTTGGTGAACTGCACGCTGGAACGCTAAGCACAAGTTCCTAGGCGCTATGTCAGAGAAATCTGGTCAGGATGTAACACAATCTTCTTGATCTATTCTTTCTGTCAGAAACCTCTACTTAGCTTGCGCTCTGCTTACATATCACAATTCTTCTCTTGAAACAACTATGCTCCCGTCTCTCTTGATTGGGCTGCGGAGTCAATCACGACAAGAGAGCACTTACAAATTCTTCCCTCAAAAGGAGTCAAGATGTGCCCATGATATCAGTTCTCAGACCACGCCATGCCCAGCATATAGCCTGGTCATGAGCCTAGCTGTCTGCCTGCGAACACTGTCCACGCTGTAATTCTGTATCTTCCCTACCGGGCGAGGGTGACGTGGCTATTCCTAGCTGCGCCCCGGTGAGGCTATCATCAAGGCCGCCATCAGGCGTCTTTGGCAGCGGCACTGCATAAGTGGACGTGATGAAGAAGCTGCATGCAGATTTGAGCAGTATTCATTATATACATACGCCCGGAGTGAGAGTCCCAGCCACCAATCCTGGCTTTGTGAGTTCGTATAATATTGAATCACAGATCCTAACACGGTTCAGGTGGTATTAGAGAGAGTGCAGTCATCTCGGCATTTCCTACCTACCTTAGTGTAAAAATTAGAGAAGGTCTTGGCAACTGTGCCTAATCCAGTAAAGAAGTTCTGATAATGAAAGGGTTTCTCGGTGTATAGTCAGTAGATCATACCCTAACTAGCTAAGCAATAACATCAATATAAGTGCCTTTCATGCCTTCATCGACTTCAAGTGGAACATGACAAACAGTAGCTGAAGTGGCAATTTATCAAGGAAATATTGAGGAAGAATGTGAGAAGCCAGATAGTCTTGACCGCCATAAAGGTGGCCCTGACGTTGCTCCTCAAGATACTCTGACAGTAAAGACAGTAGACGCATTCCAGAGGCGAGTTCACATCCCTACAGGAGTTTAACCGCATCATTTCATCAACCAAAAGAAAGTTATATCAAAGTAGTTATTGTGAAGTAGAGCAGTATATCTGGCTCTGGATCTCAGCTTATTAGTCTCTCTTCCCACTAGGATGAGATGTCAAACGCCATAATGAACATAAGGGACCCAATACAGAGGGCTATGCTTTGTATCTTCACATAGCTCGACATCCCTTGGATCTCTCAGCTCACCTTCACTTGAGTCTGATTGTTGTACCGCCACTTGATTGTCTCTAATTCTTTGACATTCCTTACCTCTTCTTGATGCTTGTCTCACAGAATTTTTCTCCATCCATTGATCTCGAAGGTGTCTGATTGCGCGATGCAGTCCCTCACTGACTGATTCATTGCTCATATCATGGTCTAACATCCATTTGTATGTCGTTGTCGCCATTTCCACACATGCCCTGTCGTTAACCTCCCATAGGGTACCAATGACGTGCCGGAAGCCGGCAAGCTGGTATGCGCTGATAAGGTGAAGACCCTCGTCGAGAAAGTCATTGGACTTGATTCGACCAGTTCCACAAGCCGAGAGGTAGGCAAGAAACGGTGTCTGCTTTCGGACATTTGTCTTCAGGAGACTTGCTACCGTTAATGGCTCCGTTTTCCAATCTTTCAAAAGTAGATAGCTTTCTGACGGATCTGATCCATGAGTAGATCCATGACCAGCAAAGTGGAATATCTTGCAGCTGCTTAAAGCAGACAAGACTTGTTCCTTGTACGGTGATGGCTTACTCACTTGTAACTTGTTGGAGCTACAAAGCCTTTCCAATTCGTCAACCTCTTGCGTCGCAAACAGAAGATTCTCCTGCCCTGGTGTTTCGTGCATTGCAAGTAGAACGACCTTTTCTGAATTTGACCCCCTCATTGGCTTAAGACGGTGTCGGCGGCCGTAGATGATTGCTTTAACGGAGGAACTATAGGAAGATATTACCCGGTCAAGGACAGTATCGGATGAGCTTTGAGAGTGGTATCCTGCCGCATGGATGGGGAATTTAGCCAGCAGACCCGTGGGAATCCACCATACATGAGGCCAGTCATCACCAGAAGGGGTTTGTGTAAATCCAATTTTCTCAAGAACTGGCCGAGCTATAGTATCCCACAACCATTCAAGGATTTCTGGTTCCGCCAATGAATCCGTCGAACGAGCTCGAATATCACTGACATGAAGGTCAGATAATTGTAAAGCCTGTATCCGGGTTTCTTCAATTATCAAAGCATCGCAGCGGTAGTCGCTAACGTTGATGATAACTATCGGACCACATTCTGCAGCGGTCATTAACTCATCCTCGGATGGAGCGCGAAGGAACTGATCAAAGTCGGGCAGTCGCCGAATTTGTTCTATCACTCGCTCCAATTCCTTGCCAGTATTGTAGCGTTGGCCGACCTCGGGTTGCGTGGATATCGTTGAAGAATCGAGTTGATCTCGAAGAGTGATGAATTCTTCTGCTAGCTGGGGATGCTTTTGCTGAAGATCAAATATATTGGCGCGTAGCTCATTGATAGACCCTGTAATCACCCCACGGCCCAGTTCGAGAACTTGAACGGCATCAGCTGGTGTTTTTGCTGCATTCAATGCCATTGCTGAGGCAATAGAAGCCAGATCAACAACTTGTTTAAGTAGATGTTGCTTATCTGAGGTCTCAAGAGAGCGGGGTGTGAGCAGAGGAACCAGACATAAAGTTTTAGAGGCAGTCTGGTGAGCTTGATGCCAGTTCTTAGTGTCCGCATGGAGCACAAGTGAAGCTGTTCCAGCCCTTAAACGATCCGTGACAAAAGATAAAGATTGACTGAGGGCTTCCTGAAATTGTTGAATTGCCAATTTGAGATCTGCCGTTGTTCCTGTTCTTTGGTATCTAGCTCGATATCCATACCCAAGATTATAAAGTAGATTTGCTCGGTGTGGATGATCTGCTGGTGTTATAACGAGGGCTTCCTGAAATTGGTGAATGGCCATTCCAAGATCTGCCATTGATTCTGTTCTTTCGTATCTATCTCCATATACAGTCCCAAGACTGTGAAGTCGACCTGCTCGGTTTGGATGATCTGCTGGTGTCATATTGACGGCTTCCTGAGATCGTTGGATGCCTGTCTCAAGATCTGTCATTGTTCCTGTTCTTTGGTATCTCTTTGGATATGCAGTTCCAAGACTATTAAGTAGATAGGCTCGATCTGGATAATCTGCTGATGCCGTGTCGACAGCTTCTTGAAATCGTTGAATGGCTGTTTCAAGATCTGTCATTGTTCCTGTTCTTTGGTATCTATCTTGATGGCTAACCCCAAGATTATGAAGTTGACGTGCTTGGTTTGGATGATCTGCTGATGTCATATTGACAGCTTTCTGAGATTCTTGAATGGCTGTCTCAAGATCTGCCATTGTTCCTGTTCTTTGGTATCTAGATCCGTATCCAGTTCCAAGATTGTCAAGTCGACCTGCTCGATCTGGATGATCTGTTGGTGTTGTGTTGACAGCTTCCTGATATCGTTGAATGGCTGTTTCAAGATCTGCCATTATTCCTGTCCCTTTGTATCTATTATGATATCCAGTTCCAAGATTGTCAAGTCGACCTGCTCGATCTGGATGATCTGCTGGTGTCGTGTCGACAGCTTCCTGATATCGTTGAATGGCTGTTTCAAGATCTGTCATTGTTCCTGTCCTTTGGTATCTATCATGATATCCAACCCCAAGATTACCAAGTTGACCTGCTCGATCTGGATGATTTGCTGGTGTTACATCAAGGGCTTTCTGAAATTGCTGAATGGCCATTTCAATATCCACCATTGTTCCTGTTCTTTGGTATCTATATCCATATCCAGTTCCAAGATTACCAAGTCGACCTGCTCGATCTGGATGATCTGCTGGTGTCATGTCGACAGCTTCCTGATATCGTTGAATGGCTGTTTCAATATCTGTCATTGTTCCTGTCCTTTTGTATCTATCTTGATATTCAGTTCCAAGATTATCAAGTCGTCCTGCTCGATCTGGATGATCTTCTGGTGTTGTGTTGACAGCTTGCTGATATTGTTGAATGGCCATTTCAAGATCAGCCATTGCTTCTGTTCTTTGATATCTATCATGATGTCCAGTACCAAGACTATGAAGTTGTCTTGCTTGGTGTGGATGATCTGCTGGTGTTGTATTGATGGCTTCCTGATATTGTTGAATGGCTGTTTCAAGATCTGTCATTGATCCGGTTTCGTGGTATCTATCATGATATCCAGCCCCAAGGTTACCAAGTCGACCTGCTTGATCTGGATGATCTGCTGGTGTTGCATCAAGAACTTCCTCAAATTGTTGAATGGCCATTTCAAGATCTGCCATTGTTCCTGTTCTTTGGTATCTAGATCCGTATCCAGTTCCAAGATTGTCAAGTCGACCTGCTCGATCTGGATGATCTGCTGGTGTCGTGTCGACAGCTTCCTGATATCGTTGAATGGCTGTTTCAAGATCTGCCATTATTCCTGTCCCTTTGTATCTATTATGATATCCAGTTCCAAGATTGTCAAGTCGACCTGCTCGATCTGGATGATCTGCTGGTGTCGTGTCGACAGCTTCCTGATATCGTTGAATGGCTGTTTCAAGATCTGTCATTGTTCCTGTCCTTTGGTATCTATCATGATATCCAACCCCAAGATTACCAAGTTGACCTGCTCGATCTGGATGATTTGCTGGTGTTACATCAAGGGCTTTCTGAAATTGCTGAATGGCCATTTCAATATCCACCATTGTTCCTGTTCTTTGGTATCTATATCCATATCCAGTTCCAAGATTACCAAGTCGACCTGCTCGATCTGGATGATTTGCTGGTGTTACATCAAGGGCTTTCTGAAATTGCTGAATGGCCATTTCAAGATCTGCCATTGTTCCTGTTCTTTGGTATCTAGATCTGTATCCAGTTCCAAGATTGTCAAGTTGACCTGCTCGATCTGGATGATCTGTTGGTGTTGTGTCGACAGCTTCCTGATATCATTGAATGGCTGTTTCAAGATCTGTCATTGTTCCTGTCCTTTGGTATCTATCATGATATCCAACCCCAAGATTACCAAGTTGACCTGCTCGATCTGGATGATTTGCTGGT
>JAABVA010001144.1_pt1 | contig 29195 bp, 30 predicted proteins | sample 5560331 | NCBI WGS metagenome assembly JAABVA01 (sample SAMN12812661, study PRJNA571458) | rock metagenome | isolation source: Antarctica rocks | place: Antarctica: Victoria Land, Mt New Zealand sud | collected 2016-01-07 | reverse complement strand
GGCCAGGATGTTGCGCGCCTGACGCGCCCGCAACGCCAGGATCTCCTGGTCGTCCGTCGGCCCCTCCACGCCGCAGTTCCACGAACGGTTGTGGCTCTCCCCGTCGTTGGAGTCTTCGCCGTTGGCCTCGTTGTGCTTGTCGTTGTAGGACACCAGGTCCGCGAGGGTGAACCCGTCGTGGGCGATGACGAAGTTGATGCTCGCACCCGGGCGGCGGCTGGAGTCCTCGTAGAGGTCGGAGGAGCCGGTGAGCCGCGAGGCGAACTCGCCGAGCGTGGAGTCCTCACCCCGCCAGTAGTCCCGCACGGTGTCGCGGTACTTGCCGTTCCACTCCGTCCACAGCGAGGGGAAGTTGCCCACCTGGTAGCCGCCCTCGCCGACGTCCCACGGCTCGGCGATCAGCTTCACCTGGCTGACGATGGGATCCTGCTGCACCAAGTCGAAGAACGCGCTGAGCTTGTCCACGTCGTGCAGCTCGCGGGCCAGGGTGGAGGCAAGGTCGAAGCGGAAGCCGTCGACGTGCATCTCGGTGACCCAGTACCGCAGCGAGTCCATGATCAGCTGCAGCGCGTGCGGATGCCGGACGTTGAGGCTGTTCCCGGTGCCGGTGTAGTCCATGTAGTGCTGCGGGTCGTCGTCGACCAGGCGGTAGTACGCGGAGTTGTCGATGCCGCGGAAGCTGATCGTCGGTCCCTGGTGGTTGCCCTCGGCGGTGTGGTTGTAGACCACGTCGAGGATCACCTCGATGCCGGCGTCGTGCATGTCCCGCACCATGGCCTTGAACTCGCTCACCGCGGCGCCGGCCGGTGCGGGCTGGGCGTACTCGGCGTGCGGCGCGAGGAACCCGAAGCTGTTGTAGCCCCAGTAGTTACGCAGCCCCTTGTCCAGCAGCGTCTGGTCCTGCATGAACTGGTGCACCGGCATCAGCTCGATCGCGGTGACGCCCAGCTTCTTCAGGTGCTCGATCACCACCGGGTGCGCGAGGCCGGCGTAGGTGCCGCGAATCGACTCGGGCACGCCGGGGTGCGCCATCGTCATGCCCTTGACGTGGGCCTCGTAGATCACCGTTTGGTGGTACGGCGTCTTGGGGGCACGGTCGTAACCCCAGTCGAAGAAGGGGTTGATCACCACGGTCGTCATGGTGTGGCCGAGCGAGTCGTCGGTGTTGCGTTGGTCGGGGTCGTCGAAGTCGTAGGAGAACAGCGACGGGTCGCCGTCGAAGTCGCCGTCGAAGGCCTTGCCGTAGGGGTCGAGCAGCAGCTTGCTCGGGTCGCAGCGGTGACCGTTGGACGGGTCGTAGGGACCGTGCACCCGGTATCCGTAGCGCTGTCCCGGCTGGACCAGGGGCAGGTAGCCGTGCCAGACGAAGCCGTCGACCTCCTCCAGCGGCACCCGCGTCTCGGACCCGTCCTCGTCGATGAGGCAGAGCTCCACCGCCTCGGCCACCTCGGAAAACAGGGCAAAGTTGGTGCCGGTGCCGTCATAGGTGGCGCCCAGCGGGTAAGCGCTTCCGGGCCACACGGGGTGGGAGGTGGTCTGGTTCTCAACGGCCATGGGTGGAAAGAGTAATGAGGCGCGCGAATCGGCACGCGGCGGCGGTGACCGTGATGAGTGTTACACCGGACGTCGGCGATAGCGTGGCGAGGGTGACCCCCGAGGAGATCCTGGCGCTGGACGCCGCACACGTCTGGCATCCCTACGGCGCCGTGCCGCCCGCTGCGCCCCCGTTGGTGGTGGCCTCCGCGCAGGGGGTGCGCCTGCAGCTGGCCGATGGGCGGGAGCTGATCGACGGCATGTCGTCCTGGTGGGCGGCCGTGCACGGTTATCGCCACCCCGTACTGGACGCCGCGGTCACCGAGCAGCTCGGCCGGATGAGCCACGTCATGTTCGGTGGGCTCACCCACGAACCGGCCGTCCGCTTGGCGCAGCAACTGGTCCAGCTCAGCCCCGACGGCCTGGAGCATGTTTTCTTCGCCGACTCCGGCTCGGTCTCGGTGGAGGTGGCGGTGAAGATGTGCCTGCAGTACTGGCGCAGTCGCGGCAAGCCGGCCAAGCACCGCCTGCTCACCTGGCGCGGCGGCTACCACGGCGACACCTTCACCCCGATGAGCGTCTGCGATCCCGATGGCGGCATGCATGCACTGTGGGCCGATGTGCTGACGCCGCAGGTGTTCGCCGGCCCGCCACCGGCCGAGTTGGACACCGCCTACGTCGAACAACTGGCCCGGCTCATCGAGGAGCACGCCGACGAGTTGGCCGCGGTGATCGTGGAGCCGGTGGTTCAGGGCGCTGGCGGCATGCGGTTTCACGATCCGCGCTACTTGCACGTGCTGCGCGAGCTCAGCCTCACCCACGACGTGCTGCTAGTCTTCGATGAGATCGCCACCGGCTTCGGGCGCACCGGCGAGCTGTTCGCCGCGGACCACGCGGGCATCAGCCCGGACGTGATGTGCGTCGGCAAAGCCTTGACGGGCGGATACCTCACGCTCGCGGCAACCCTGTGCACCCCGGAGGTGGCTCGGGGCATCAGCGCGGGAGAGGTACCGGTGCTGATGCACGGGCCGACGTTCATGGCCAATCCGATGGCGTGTGCCGTGGCCTCCGCCTCCATCGAGTTGCTGTTGTCCCGGGACTGGCGGGGTGAGGTCACCGGCATCGCCGAGGGTCTGCGCGACGGGCTCGCACCGGCTCGCCTGCTGCCCGGCTTCGTCGACGTCCGGGTGCTGGGCGCGATCGGAGTGGTCCAGCTCGACCACAAGGTGGACATGGCGGCAGCGACGGCCGCCGCGGTGGACGCGGGAGTGTGGCTGCGTCCCTTCCGCGACCTGATCTACACGATGCCGCCGTTCATCGCCTCCGCGGCCGACGTCGCGCACATCGCCCGCGCCGTGGTGGCGGCTGCGCAGGCGGGCTGACCGCAGCCGTACGCTGGGCGTCCGTGGAGCTGCCCGAGTCGCTGAGCTGGTTGGTCGCGCACGAGCAGTGTCGTCGCCGTGCCGGAGTCCGTCGCGAGCTGCGTCCGCGGGCGGCCGACTCGGCGCTGCTCGACTTGGCCTCCAACGACTACCTGGGGTTGTCGCGCGATCCCCGGGTGCTCGCCGGAGCGCAGGAGGCGCTTTACGCATGGGGTGCGGGTGCGACCGGCTCGCGGCTGGTCACCGGGTCGACGGAGGCGCACGCGGACCTGGAGCGTGATCTGGCGGGGTTCACCGGTGCGCAGGCGGGGCTGGTGTTCTCCTCCGGCGTCACCGCCAACCTGGGCGTGGTGACCGCGCTGACCGGGGCCGGCTCGCTCATCGTGTCCGATGCGGGTTCGCATGCCTCCCTGGTCGATGCCTGCCGGCTGTCCCGCGCCCGGGTGGTGGTGACCGCCCACAACGACGTCGAGCAGGTGCGGGCCGTGTTGGCCCAGCGCACCGAGGAGCGCGCCATCGTGGTGTGCGACACCGTGTCCAGTGTGGACGGTGACTTGGCACCGCTGCGCGAGCTGCACGCGGTGTGCCGTGAGCAACGGGCGGTGTTGGTGGCCGACGAGGCGCACGCCATCGGTGTGCGCGGCGAGGGCGGCAGGGGACTGGTGGCCGAGTGCGGGCTGGCCGGGCACCCGGACGTGGTGACGACGATGACCCTGTCCAAGTCGCTGGGCAGCCAGGGCGGGGCCGTGCTGGGTGCGGAACCGGTCATCGCGCATCTCATCGACACCGCTCGGAGCTTCATCTTCGACACCGGTCTCGCGCCCGCCGCGGTCGGTGCGGCTAGCGCCGCACTGGCGGTGTTGCGAGGCGAGCCCGACCGCGCACAACGGGTACTGACCAGGGCGGCGCAGCTGGCGGCTGCGGCTGGGGTGCCGGCGCCGCCCTCGGCGGTGGTGTCGGTGATCCTCGGTGAGCCCGGGGTGGCCATGGCCGCGGCGCAGCGGTGTCGCGAGCTCGGCGTGCACGTGGGCTGCTTCCGTCCGCCATCGGTGCCGGAGGGAACCAGCCGGTTGCGGCTCACCGCGCGCGCCAACCTCACTGACGCCGAGCTTGAACTGGTCGTGGACGTACTGCGCCAGGTGTTGGGTCGATGAGCGAGCGAAGCGACGTGGGGTAGGGCAATGAGCGAGCGAAGCGACGTGGGGTAGGGCATGAGCGAGCGAAGCGACGTGGGGGTAGGGCATGAGCGAGCGAAGCGACGTGGGGGTAGGGCAATGAGCGAGCGAAGCGACGTGGGAGTAGGGCGATGAGCATCCTGGTGGTAACCGGCACTGGTACCGAGGTCGGCAAGACCATCGCCACCGCCGCCGTGGCCAGTGCCGCGGTAGGCCAGGGCAGGCGAGTCGCCGTGGTCAAACCCGCGCAGACCGGTCTGCTGCCCGGCGAGCCAGGGGATGTCGATGAGGTCCAGCGGCTGGTGCCGGCGGTGGACATCGCGGAGCTCTATCGGTACCCGGACCCACTGGCACCCAACACCGCCGCCCGGCGCAGTGGGCTGCCCGCGCCCGACCTGTGTGTCGTAGTGCAGCGGGTGCGGCAGCTGGCCACGACCCACGACCTGGTGCTCGTGGAGGGCGCGGGTGGACTGCTCGTCGGCCTGGACGCCGCCGGGCACACGTTGGCCGACCTCGCGCTGCAGCTGGGTGACGTGTCGGTGCTCGTGGTGGCCGCCGCCGCGCTCGGCACACTCAACGCCACCGCCCTGACCGCGGAAGCCCTTGCGGTCCGCGGGCTGCGGTGCGCCGGGGTAGTGATCGGGAGTTGGCCGGCCACACCGGATTTGGCAGAACGCTGCAATATCGAGGATCTGCCCCCGGCCGCGGGAGCGCCGCTGCTGGGCTGCCTGCCGGAGCGCAGTGGAGACTTGTCACCGACCGCCTTCGCCGTGATGGCGCAACGGTGGCTGCACCCGGACCTGGGCGGCACCTGGCCGGTTATCAACTAGTCCTTCCGCGGAATCACCAGCACCACGATCAGGGTGATGATGCTGAACAACAATCCGAGAACCCCAAACAGAAGTGCGCTGTAGCCCTTGGTCTTGGCCACCATGGCGCAGATCACCGCGGCAATGATGCTGCCGATGGCAACGAAGATGGCCTTCACGCCGCCGATAATGACGCCGGCGGCGAGGAGATGCTGGTCGGAGGAGGCAAGAATCTGCTGCAACATGCGCGTCCTACTTCCGCTGCGGGTGAAGAGCCTCGAAATGCCGTCAAAAGATTTGTACACCCAATTCAGCAGTCCTACGCGGCGGAAGCCCGCGTTCGGTGCTGATCGCCAGGTCTACGCGTTCGGGCAGCTCTGCAGCACCGCCGTGATCGCCTTCTGCTCAGCCTGGGTCACCCACAGCGCATAGGCGGCTTTCACGGCCACCTGCCTGGCCACGTATGCGCAGCGGAAACTCTTGTTCGGGGGCAACCAGGACGCTGCGTCCGCGTCGGACTTCTGCGTATTGAGCCGCCCGTCCACCGCGAGCAGATTCAACGGATCGTTGGCGAACGCGGTGCGCCGCACCGGGTCGAGCTGTTGCGCGCCGGTTTGCCAGGCGTCCGATAGCGCCACGACATGGTCGATCTGAACCACGCTGGACGTGGTCACTCCGCGGGTGAACGTGAGCTGCGACCGGGAATACGGATCGTTCAGCGTGCCGGTGAGGATGACGCAGTCATGGGTGCCCGGCGCGTAGCTGGTCGCGGTCAGGTCGCGGCCGAGGACGTCGTTACGGGTGTCACAACCGTTGTGGTCCACATCTGCCCACGCCTGCCCGAACTGCTCCCGGCTGTAGCCCGTCTTCGGCGCGCGCCCCTTAACCGGTATCGAGGACAACACCGCCAGGGCGGAGCCTGCACTCGGCTGCGGACGAGCCGTCGGAGCACCGGTGACCGCTGGCGCTGGCGTGGAGCTGGTGGGGGCAGTGCTGGTCGCGGCGGGGGCGCAGCCACCAAGCAGCAGCGCGCCGACGACCAGCACCGTGACCGACGCTGCCCGGGGTACTGGTCGGGACGGCGGCACGGTGCGCGTCGGGAGCCTCACGCGCACAGATGATGCCCGCTGCCGTCCGCCGTGACCGCATAGAGGGTGGGACACGGTGGTCTGGCCGACTCGGAGAGCCCTTGCGCTGGGATTCTTCCGAACCCGCCACCGGTGACGCTGCGCGCCGTTAGGATCGCATGCGCACATGACGCCCGGGGGCATCCGCCGCGGGCGTGGCAAGGGGGGAACGCATGTGGCAGTTTAAGATTGCCCGATCCGTCGGGATGGCACTCGTCGGATACGGACTCATCGGCTACTGGTTCATAACCGACCGGAGGCCACGCGTCGAGATCAGTCAAGCGCTGATCTTCGGGGTTCTGGTCGCGGTGATCGCGACGATCATGGTGGTGCAGCGGCTGCGCAGTGCGGACTGGGGTGGTCCCTCGACCAGGACTCGGGCGCTGGGTTGTCTGCTCGGTTTCGGGATCGCCGCCTGCTGGCTGTACGCCGCCGGGACGACCGTCGCGGACGGGGCGCGTCAGGTCGAGGGCACGGTGACCAGCTGCACGTCCACGCACTTCAATAGGAAGACCCATTCGAGCTCGTGCAGCCTCAAGCTGGACGATGGCGGCACCGTGTTGTCGGCGGACGGGACCCATCCGGGCGACGAGGGCCGGCGGGTCAGTTATCTGCCCGATCAGCAGCGCCTGGTGATGCCCAGGACCGACCGCGTCACCTACCTGGTGCTGGCGGGTGCCTTTGGCGCCTACGCCCTGTCGGGAATTGTCGCTCTGCTGATGACCTCGGTGCGTGGTGCGGCGAAGTCCGCCCGATACGACTCCGTTCCTGCCGTCCGGATGCAGGGGCCGCGCCGGTACTGAGGCACACTGGGGCCCGTCAGAGTGCCATGCGGCTGCGCCACGAGCGTGTGCCGCCGAGAGGAGTTTCCAGGGTGACCGCAGTAGCTGAGCACACCGATGTCGCCTCTACCGACATCCTGGCCACCGCCCGCGAGCAGGTGCTCGAGCGGGGCCAGGCGCTGAACCAGGAGCAGGTGCTTGCCGTCCTGCAGTTGCCCGACGAGCAGCTGGACGAGCTGCTCGCCCTCGCCCACGACGTGCGGATGCGCTGGTGCGGCCCTGAGGTGGAGGTCGAGGGCATCATCAGCCTCAAAACCGGCGGTTGCCCGGAGGACTGTCACTTCTGCTCGCAGTCGGGCCTGTTCACCTCGCCGGTGCGCTCGGCCTGGCTGGACATTCCCAACCTCGTCGAGGCCGCCAAGCAGACGGCGAAGACCGGTGCCACCGAGTTCTGCATCGTCGCCGCGGTGCGCGGACCCGATGCCCGGCTGATGGCCCAGGTCGCCGCCGGTATCGAAGCCATTCGCGCCGAGGTGGACATCCAGATCGCCTGCTCGCTCGGCATGCTCACCCGGGAGCAGGTGGACGAGCTCGCCGCGATGGGTGTGCACCGCTACAACCACAACCTGGAAACCGCGCGCTCGCATTTCCCCAGGGTCGTCACCACCCACTCCTGGGAGGAGCGGTCGGAGACCCTGCGGATGGTGCGTGACGCGGGCATGGAGGTCTGCTGCGGCGGCATCCTCGGTATGGGGGAGAGCCTGGAGCAGCGCGCGGAATTCGCCGCCGACCTCGCCGCGCTGGAGCCCGACGAGGTTCCGCTGAACTTCCTCAACCCCCGGCCGGGAACGCCCTTCGGCGACCTGGAGGTGCTGTCCGGACCGGAGGCGCTGCGGGCCATCGCGGCCTTCCGCCTGGCCTTGCCCCGCACGGTGCTGCGCTTCGCCGGAGGACGGGAGCTGACCCTCGGCGACCTCGGCGCTCGCAAGGGGATGCTCGGCGGCATCAACGCCGTCATCGTGGGCAACTACCTCACCACCCTGGGTCGGCCGGCCGAGAGCGACATCGACCTGCTCGGTGAGCTGCAGATGCCGATCAAGGCCCTCAACGACACCCTGTGAGCACGATGACCGCTCTCGGAGCCTTTTGCGCCGCCTGCGGAGAGCGCAGCGACGCCCCACATGAGCGTTGCCTGGCTTCGCTGCAGCTGGAGCCCCCGCGCTTCTGCTCGCAGTGCGGCCGGCGCATGGTGGTCCAGGTTCGTCCGGACGGCTGGCGGGCCCGCTGCTCGCGACACGGGGTCACCGACTCGGCGGACGCCGGGCAGCGCTGATGGACGGATGGCGCTGATGGACGGATGGCGCTGATGGACGGATGGCGCTGATGGACGGATGGCGCTGATGCGGACTCGGCGCGAGGCGGTCATCGCCGTGGGTGTGCTGGCCGCGCTGCTGCTGTTCGGTGTGCTGCTGGGTTGGCTCTGGTCCCGGCTCGCGCCGAGCGAGCTTTCCGTGGTGGTGCGTGCCGGCAGTACCGCACCGCTTCCGACGGAGAGCCAGCATCGCTTCGACGGGCTGGCGCTCTTCGCGCTGATGGTGTTCGGTGTCGGTCTGGTGAGCGGAGCGGCCCTGTGGCAGTGGCGGTCCCAGCGAGGACCGGTGCTGTTGCTGGCCGGTGTCGCCGCGTCCCTGCTCAGCGCCTGGGTGGCGTACCGCTGCGGGCTGTTGTTCGCGGGCACCCCGGACCTGGCCGCCGCGGCGGTGGGCACGGTGGTGACGGTCCCCCCGTTGCTCGGTTCGCCGATCGTCGTCGTCACCCAACCTCTGGGCATGGCGTTGGCCTACGGCACCGCGGTCTCCGTCAGCGGTGATGACAATCTCCACCGGGACAACGCGCACCGGCCCGAGCCGGATCCGGAGCTCAGTTGCGGTGCAATTGCGGACTGAGGCGATCGGCCGGGACGGGAACCGCGTTCAACGTGCGCAGGAACTCCGCTTCCCTGGTGACCATGGAGCGGACCATCCGCAGGCGCCGCACCGGGCTCTGCTGTTCCAGGAGGGCTTGACGGTCGTCGACGGGCAGGAGGCAGTCGGCGGCGAGCACGTGGGCCAGCACGGCCGGATCGACATCGCCGCGGGGTGGCATCCAGTCGTCGTGCTGCCAGGCCAGGGTGCAGTAACGATGGTGGGCACCCCGCGCGGCCTGTACCAGCGTGGCGGGCAGGGCCGGTGCGCCCTGTCCGTCGCGCTGCGCGGGCTCGTCGAAGTCCGGTAGCCATTCGACCGTGGCAATGAGGTACGGAGCCGGGATGGGATCGATCTCCCGTAGCGCGAAGCGGCGCATCCCCCGGCTGACGATGTCGAAGCGGCCGTCCGTGCGCCGTTGGGCATCCTGCAGCTGCGCGCTGCACCCGACGCCGTACACCGCCTCGGCCACTCCGTCCTCGGTGTTCCAGCCCGGCCTTACCGCCACGACGCCGAAGGTACGGTCCGGCACCACGCCCATGACGAGATCGGTGGTGAGCTGCCGGTAACGGGGCTCGAAGATGTGCAGCGGTAACAGCGCCCCCGGAAGCAGCACCGTCCCTAAGGGGAACAAGGGCAGCGTCTCCAACACGGAGCAACCGTACTTCCGATCAATCTGCCCCGCATGATGTCGCTGCCGCCCTCGCGACCGTGAAGTCGTGGGCGGGTGGTCTCAGCACGGCGAAGGCGTCGGTGACGCGCAGGGTCTTCTCGGTGAACCGGTACTGCGCGGCCGGCCGCCCGCCGGCGCGGCCCGAGGCCGCGGTGGTCCCGGTGGGGGAGAGCACGCCTCGTCGAGCCAGGACCCGCTGCAGGTTCGTCACGTCGACCGGATAGCCGAGCACCGCGCTGTAGAGCTCGCGCAGGGTGGAGAGGGTGAACTCCGCCGGCGCGAGCGCGAAGGCGATGTTGGTGTAGGACAGCTTGCCCGCCAGCCGCTGGCACGCCCGTTGCACCACGGTCCGGTGGTCGAAACTCATGGCAGGCAAGCGGTCTACCGGATGCCAGGCGGTATCCGGGGGGAGCCGGGGATCGGCGGGAAGCGGCACCAGACCGAGGAAGGTGGATGCCACGGTCCGCTGGTGTGGCACCCGACGCGGGTTGCTGAACACCGCCAGCTGTTCCAGATGAGCGAGCTCACGCACATCGACCTTCTCCGCGAGCTGGCGTCGCGCCGAGGCCTCGACGTCCTCCGTGCTGCCCAGGCGCCCGCCAGGCAACGACCAGTGTCCGGCCTCCGGATCTTGCGCGCGTTGCCACAACAGGACGGACAGCTGATGGCCCGTCTCGGTGCTCCTGACTTGCAGCACCGCGACGAGTACCTCATGGGCGGTGCTATTATCGGTCATGTTTTCGATCGTAAGTCGATAACCGGGCCGGTGTCCAACCAGCCCAATTTGGATGAGGAGATTGGCATGACGACACCCGCACTGCAGTTCTCTGTCGATCGCACCGAGGCCGGCTACGTCGGGGTGGAGCCCGATGCGGCGTGGGCCGAGCAGGTTCGTGAGCTGGCACGTCAGCGCAATGCGGTGCTGCTCGCGCACAACTACCAGCTGCCGGAGATCCAGGACGTGGCCGACCACGTGGGGGACTCGTTGGCGCTGTCCCGGATTGCCGCCGAGTCCGACGCGGAGACGATCGTGTTCTGCGGCGTGCACTTCATGGCGGAGACGGCAAAGATCCTGGCCCCGCAGAAGACGGTGCTCATCCCCGACGCGCGCGCCGGCTGCTCCCTGGCCGACTCGATCAACGCCGAACAGTTGGCCGAGTGGAAGGCCGAACACCCCGGGGCGGTTGTGGTGTCCTACGTGAACACCACCGCGGAGGTGAAGGCGCTTACCGACATCTGCTGCACGTCATCGAACGCGGTGGAGGTCGTCCAGTCGATTCCAGCCGAGCAGGAGGTGCTGTTTCTGCCGGATCAGTTCCTCGGCGCGCACGTCCGCCGGGTGACCGGGCGGGAGAACCTTCTGGTGTGGGCGGGCGAGTGCCACGTGCACGCCGGTATCAATGGCGACGAGCTTGCCGCCCAGGCGAAGGCGCGCCCGGACGCGGAGCTGTACATCCACCCGGAATGCGGATGCGCCACCTCGGCGCTCTACCTCGCCGGGGAGGGCGCGGTGCCCGCCGAGCGGGTGAAGATCCTGTCCACCGGCGGCATGCTCGACGCGGCGCGTGCGCGGCCGTCGACGGGTACCAAGGAGGTGCTCGTGGCCACCGAGATCGGCATGCTGCACCAGCTGCGCAACGCCGCTCCCGACGTCGACTTCCGGGCGGTCAACGAGAAGGCCTCCTGCAAATACATGAAGATGATCACCCCTGCCGCCCTGCTGCGCTCCCTGGTCGAGGGCGCCGACGAGGTCCACGTCGATGTGGAGACCGCCCGCCGGGCCAGCGGCGCGGTCCGCCGGATGATTGCGATCGGCCAGCCGGGCAGCGGCGAGTGAGTCCCGGGCAGGGCGGAGCCCGGTCGGATGGTCCCGGGAAGGGCGGAGCCCGGTCGCATAGTCCCGGGCAGGGCTGGGAGGCCCGGGCCGACATCGTCGTCGTCGGCAGCGGGGTGGCCGGTTTGACGGCCGCACTGGGCGCCCGGCAACGGGGCTTGCGCGTACTCGTGGTGAGCAAGGGTGCGGTCGCAGACTCCGCGACCGCATGGGCGCAGGGCGGCATCGCCGTGGTGGGTGCCGAGGCGCGGGCCGCCGGCGACAGCCCGCAGGCACATGTGTCAGACACCCTTACCGCGGGCGCTGGTTTGTGCGACGAGGCGGCGGTCCGCTCCATCGTCACCGCGGGGCCCGCTGCCGTCGGCCGGCTGCAGGGCCGCGGTGCGCGCTTCGACCGGGCGGCCGACGGTTCCACCGCACGGACCAGGGAGGGCGGGCACTCGTTTCGGCGGGTGATCCACGCCGGCGGCGACGCCACCGGCGCGGAGGTGGAGCGTGCGCTGGTGGAAGCCGGACGGGAGCTGACGGTCCTCGAGCGCCACGTTGCGTTGCAGGTGCTGCAGGGCCGCGACGGTGCTGTCACCGGGCTGCTGGTTGCCGACGAGGAGGGTCGCCAGGACGTGCTCCATGCGCCGGCGGTCGTGCTGGCGACCGGTGGGCTGGGTCATCTCTACGCCGCGACCACCAACCCCGAGGTCGCCACCGGCGACGGCATCGCGCTGGCACTCGCGGCCGGAGCGCAGGTCAGCGACCTGGAGTTCGTGCAATTTCATCCGACCGCCCTGTTCGCCCGAGGCGCCTGCGGGCAGCGGCCGCTGGTCACGGAGGCCGTGCGTGGCGAGGGCGCGGTACTGGTCGACCGCGAGGGCGCCTCGGTGATGGCCGGCGTGCATCCCCTGGCCGACCTCGCGCCCCGCGACGTGGTGGCGGCGGCAATCACCGCGCGGATGCGCCGCAGCGGAACAGACCACGTGTTGCTGGATGCCCGCGGCATCCCTGCTTTTGCCCGACGTTTTCCCACGGTGCAAGCCGCCTGCGCCGCCGCGAACATCGACCCGGCGACGCAGCCGATCCCGGTGACGCCTGCGGCGCACTACTCCTGTGGTGGCGTGCGCACCGATGTGCACGGCCGCACGTCGGTGACCGGTCTCTACGCGGCAGGAGAGGTGGCCCGCACTGGGCTGCACGGGGCGAACCGCCTGGCGTCCAACAGCTTGCTCGAGGGCTTGGTGGTGGGCGAACGGGTCGCCAGGGCCGCAGCCGAGCGGGTCACCGGTGCCGGGCGGGTGGCAGCGGGCGCGCCCACCGGTGAGCCGGGCCGGGCGCTGCCTCGCGAACGCCTGCAGCAATTGATGAGTGCGTACTGCGGCATCGGCCGAAGCGCGGAGGGACTTGACGCCCTCGATGTCGAACTGGCTGTCGCCACGTTTCGGCACGGCGCCGACCGGAGCGGCTGGGAGGACGCCGGCCTGACCACGGTTGCCATGGCCTTGTCGTTGAGTGCTGCCGCGCGCAGGGAAAGCCGGGGCGCCCACGTGCGCACGGACTACCCGGATCCCTCGGAACACCTGACCCACAGCACCGTCATCGAGCTCGACCGGGAGACGGGACTGCCCACCGTGCGCGCGACCTCGGGAGCAGCGGCATGAACCAACTCAACGAGTCCACCGTGGATCTGCTGTGCCGGCAGGGGCTCGAGGTGGAGGACATTGCGGGCGTGGTGCGTACCGCGCTGCATGAGGATCTGCGTTACGGCCCGGACATCACCACCGCGGCCACCGTGGGGACCTCAGCCGTCGTCACCGGTTCGGTGGTGCCCCGCGAGCAGGGAGTGGTCGCCGGCGTCGGCGTGGCGATGGCGGTGCTGGATACCGTGCTGGGGCCGGGCGGCTACCGCGTGCTCTCTCGGGCCGAGGACGGTGACCTCGCTCGGCCTGGCGTCGCGGTTCTGACGGTGCACGCCACTACGGCGGGTCTGCTCACCGCCGAACGCACCATGCTGAACCTGCTGTGCCACCTCTCCGGTGTGGCCACTGCCACCGCCGCGTGGGTGGCGGCGACCTCGGGTACGCACTGCCGTATCCGGGATACCCGCAAGACCCTGCCTGTTCTGCGGCAGCTGCAGAAGTACGCGGTGCGCACCGGCGGCGGCGTCAACCACCGGATGGGACTCGGGGACGCGGCGTTGATCAAGGACAACCATGTGGTTGCCGCGGGCTCGGTGGTTGCAGCGCTGAAGGCTGTTCGTGCTGCCGCCCCTGAGTTGCCGTGTGAGGTGGAGGTCGACTCCCTGCAGCAGCTCGATGAGGTGCTGGCCGAGAACGCCGAGTTGGTGCTACTGGACAACTTCGATGTGGCCAGCACCGCGGAAGCGGTCCGCCGGCGGGACTCGCGCGCGCCCGGCACGTTGCTGGAGTCCTCCGGTGGGCTGAGTCTGAACGTCGCGGCGGACTATGCCGCTACCGGCGTGGACTACCTGGCCGTGGGAGCGCTGACCCATTCGGTCACCGTCCTCGACCTCGGACTCGACTTCGGCTGACTCAGCTCGGTAGGGCGTATTGATACGGGAGCACCGCTGCGCATGCGACTAAGCTCCCGTATTAGGGCATTGACGAAATGTCGATGAGCGGAAAGTTTGGGTCCACATTGGATCTAGCCGCTTCCCGGTACTCCTGCTCAGCAATCTGCCGAGGCGGTGCAGACACATACGCGTCGTCCTCCCGCGTTGTCGGGACAGGGCGGCCGGCGTATAAGTGCCCTGTACACAGGCTTGAGGGGACCGTTAGGTGGACGAACCGGTTTACGACGCACGCGTGTATCGGGCTTTGCTCGATGATGTGTCGCTGGCAGTCGTCGTCCACGGTCCCGACGGAAGGATCGTCGAGGCCAATCAGGCGTTCGCCGACCTGCTCGGCTACAGCCGAAACGAGGTGCGGCACCTGTCCGCGGCGGACGTGATCCACCCGGCGGAAATGGCCCAGCGGGACGCCGACGCGGACATGCTCATCGGCGGCCAACGACGCAACCTGTCAACCGAACGGCGGCCGCTGCTGTTGCCCGACGCCCGGACTGTCGTTCCTACGGTGTCCATCGGAACGGCGATTCTGCCCTCCGGCGGAACGATCGAGGAAGCACTGCGGCAAGCCGACGCGGCGATGTACCGCCACAAGCATCACCACCGCGGTACCCACCCACCGCCCGCCGATGCTGCAATACCCAGTGCTGTCTTGTCTCCCTGTTTCGCCACCGTGCTGCTCAGCGACCGACAGCGCGCGGAACTGGAGGCCGCCGAGCGGAGACCCGAGGAGTCAGCGCCGCACCGGGAGAATCTGTCCTGGGTGCATGGCTGCCAGCTTGACCACGATCATCCTGGTGCGCACTACGCGCTGGCCGTAAGCATCAGTGGCAGCGACTATTGGCTCAGATGGGATGAGGCCGGAGTCACCACGATCGGGGTTCTGCCGCCCTGCGCCGCGTGGGACCACTCCACCGTCGACCGCACCCGATTCGCCTGTTCGACGGGCACGCCGGTGCGCACCGTCCCGGCCGTCCCCACCTCGGCGGGGCCGCCGCGAACGTTTCGACGGGTCAACCGGGCGCGCCGCACGCCCACCCCGTCCACCCGGTGGTACCCGGACGACACCGCGACACCCTTCAGCGCGGCCAACGATTCGCGGACACGGCGGGAGCGACGGATGCCCACGCGCGGACCCAGGGCAGCGTTCCGGCGGGTGACGACGTCTTCTCCAGCTTTGCGGCCGCCATTAATCGCCTTGCCGCCGTCCTCGAAGCCGCATGGCTCGACGAACCGGGTGCCGGCACGGGCCGGCATGGGCGGACACCGGCCGATGACGCGGGCCCGTAGCCTGCCTCGGTGCGTCATCCTGTTCGCGCGCAGACTGTCGGGATCGGCAGCCGTACCGTCCATCGGAAGGAGCCGAGGTGTCTCGACCGACCGTCCCCGCCGAACGGATGGGTGTCGCCCAGCGGCTGGACCGAGTCGCCAGCTCCCCGGTGCGCGAGCTCCTTGCCTTGACTGCGCGCCCCGAGGTGATCTCCTTTGCCGGCGGTCTGCCCGCACCGGAGTTGTTCCCGCTCGACGGGCTGCGCGCCGCGTTCGCTGACGCCTTGTTGGACGTCAACGGCGCGCAGAACCTGCAGTACGCGCCCACCGAAGGAAACCCGGCCCTGCGCACGCTGGTCGCCGACCGGATGACCGATCGCGGACTGTCCACGGGCGTCGACGAGTTACTCGTCACGACCGGCTCGCAACAGGCCCTCACCCTGGTCGCCGCCGCCCTGCTCGACCCCGGTGCGGTGGTGGCGGTGGAGAGCCCGACGTATCTGGCTGCCCTGCAGTGCTTCCAGCTCGCCGGCGCCCGAGTGGTGTCGGTACCCAGCGACGAGGACGGTGTCGACCCGGACGCCCTCGCCCAGGTGATCGCACAGGAACGGCCGAAGCTGCTGTACCTCGTGCCCACCTTCGCCAACCCCACCGGCCGCACCCTCACCGCCGAGCGGCGCGCCACCGTTGCCGATCTTGCGGCCACCCACGGTCTCTGGGTGGTCGAGGACGATCCCTATGGCGAGCTCCGCTACCGGGGCACGGAACTTGCGCCCCTGGCTGCGGAATCGGTGGCCGACGACCGGGTGCTCTACCTCGGCAGTTTCTCCAAGATCGGCGCGCCCGGGATGCGCTTGGGCTGGTTGCGGGCCCCGGGGGCGCTCATGCCTGCGCTGACCGTCGCGAAACAGGCCGCCGATCTGCACACATCCACCATCGACCAAGCCGCGGCCGCCGCCTACCTGGTCGCCCACGATCTGGATCAGCATGTGCGTCTGCTGTGCGAGGCCTACCGCGCGCGCCGAGACGCGATGATCGCGGCTCTCCCCGAGACGATGCCGCCGGGAAGCCAGTGGAGTGAGCCCGACGGGGGCATGTTCTGCTGGGTGCGGCTGCCAGGGGAGGTCGATACCGCCCAGCTGTTGCCCCTCGCGCTGCAGCAGGACGTCGCGTTCGTTCCCGGTGCACCGTTCTTCGCCGACAAGCCAGACCGCGCCACGCTGCGGCTGTCCTTCACGACGAACACGCCGGACCGGATCGTCGAGGGAATGCGCCGACTACGCACCGTCCTGCGCACCGTCGCGCGCGACGGATAGATACGGTTGCCACGTGCGCATCTTCTTGGCCGGAGCCAGCGGAGTGATCGGGGTGCGTCTGGTGCCGTTGCTGGTCGCCGCGGGCCACGAGGTTGCCGGCATGACCCGGACGCCAGGGAATGCGGAACGGCTCAGCGCGCTCGGTGCCGAACCCGTGGTCTGCGATGTCTTCCGTGCGGAGGCCGCCGAGGCGGCGGTGCGCGCCTTCCGGACCGAGCTCGTCCTGCGCCAACTCACCGACCTGCCCGACGACCGGGCACGCATTCGTGAGCTGGCCGATGGGAACTCCCGAGTCCGTCGGAAAGGCACCCGCAACCTGCTCGCCGCGGCCGAGTCCGCCGGTGTGCGCCGATTCCTCGCGCAGAGCGTCGCCTGGGCGGTTCCCGGCGACGGGGGAGCGGCCGTCGAGGAGCACGAGCGCGCCGTCCTGGACGCCCACGGTGTGGTGTTGCGATACGGCCAGTTCTACGGACCGGGCACCTACTACGAGGACGAGCCGCCGCACGCACCGCGCGTGCACATCGATACCGCCGCTCGCCGCACGGTCGGCGCGCTCGACACGCCCAGCGGGGTGCAAACGATCGTCGACGAGGCGGCCGACGCGCAGGCGTGACCACCCGGATCCCCGAGCGCACGTCGCCGTCGAGACGTCTGGGTCGAGACGTCTGGGTCGAGACGTCTGCGACGATCACCGCATGCGCCTGGTTGATCTCAGTCACGTCATCGACCACGAAATGGTCACCTACCCAGGCCTTCCGGGTCCGCGGATCGGTGAGCACCTGAGCTTCGACGCCTCCCACGAGCTCTACGCGACGGGCACCGAGTTCGCGATCGGGACCATCAGCATGGTCGTCAACACCGGTACCTACCTGGACACCCCTGCGCACCGGTTCCGCGACGGGCACGACCTTGCCGGTCTGGCCCTGCATCGCTGCGCAGACCTGCCGGCCGTGGTCGTGGACTGTGCGGGGCCGATCGGGTCCGCCGCGTTCACCGATGTCTCCGTGAGTGGGTGCGCGGTGCTGCTGCGCACCGGTTGGGACGCGCACTGGGCCACCGAGCGCTACGGCGATCCGGTGCACCCCCACCTCACCGCAGAGGGCGCGAAGGACCTCGTCGCGCGCGGCGCCGTGCTGGTCGGCATCGACTCGGTGAACATCGACGCCACGACCACTGGCGAGCGGCCCGCCCATACCTTGTTGTTGGCCGCCGGCATCCCGGTCGTGGAGCATCTCACCGGTTTGGCGCAGCTCCCCCGCACCGGAGCGCGGTTCACGGCCGTTCCGCCCGCCGTGCGTGGGCTGGCAACGTTTCCCGTCCGCGCCTTCGCGGGTCTCCCGTGAGTTCGGTCGCCGCCTATCCTGGACACCTGCCCGTCGAACTCCGCTGGAGGACCACCATGCTCGCCCGCACCGACCTACGCGGTCGCACTCCATCCATCGCTGAGCTGCGGGCCACGCTGCCTCGCGGCGAGGTCGACGTGGACGCGGTGCTGCACACGGTGCGTCCCATCGTCGACGCGGTCCGGGAGCGCGGGGTCGACGCGGTGCTGGAGCTCAGCGAGACCTTCGACAAGGTCCGCCCGCGCTCGGTGCGCGTTCCGGTGGAGGAGCTCGACCGGGCGCTGGAGCGGCTCAACGCCGAGGTGCGGGACGCACTGGAGGAGTCCATCGCCCGCGCCCGCCGGGTGCACGCCGACCAGCGGCGCAAGGACACCGTCACTCAGGTGGTGCCGGGCGGCACGGTCACCGAACGCTGGGTCCCGGTCGACCGCGTGGGCCTGTACGTGCCCGGTGGCAACGCGGTGCTGGCCTCCAGCGTGGTGATGAACGTGGTGCCCGCGCAGGCGGCTGAGGTGTCCTCTCTCGTGGTGTGCTCACCACCGCAGGCCGACAACGACGGACTACCGGACGCCACCATCCTCGCCGCGTGTGCCCTGCTGGGGGTGCGCGAGGTGTGGGCGGCGGGCGGCGCCCAGGCCATCGCCCTGCTTGCCCTCGGCGGCACCGACACGGTGGTGGTCGAGGGCAGTGCCGAGCTCGCGCCCGTCGATCTCATCACCGGCCCGGGCAACATCTACGTCACCGCGGCCAAGCGGCTGCTGCGCGGGCTGGTGGGTATCGACTCCGAGGCCGGCCCCACCGAGATCGCCATCCTCGCCGACGACACCGCCGACGCCAAGCACGTCGCCGCCGACCTCATCAGCCAGGCCGAGCACGACGTGCTCGCGGCCAGCGTGCTGGTCACCACCAGCGAGGAGCTGGCCGACGCCGTCGAGGACGCGCTCACGGCTCAGGTCGCGGTGACCAAGCACGCGGACCGCATCCGGGCCGCCTTGTCCGGCAAGCAGTCCGGCATCGTAATGGTGTCCACTGTGGAGGATGGACTGCGGGTGGTCGACGCGTACGCGGCCGAGCACCTGGAGATCCAGACCGCCGATGCCCCCGCGCTGGCGGTGCGGGTGCGCAACGCCGGCGCGGTGTTCGTCGGTCCCTGGTCGCCGGTGAGCCTGGGGGACTACTGCGCAGGCAGCAACCACGTGTTGCCCACGGCCGGTTGCGCTCGGCACTCCTCGGGGTTGAGCGTGCAGACCTTCCTGCGGGGCATCCACGTAGTGGAATACACCGAACGCGCCCTGGCCGACGTCGCCGGACATGTGGTGGCCCTGGCCGGGGCCGAGGACCTGCCGGCGCACGGCACCGCCGTGCAGGTGCGGTTCGGAGCCGGCACGTGAGCCGGCCCGGCGGGGAGATCACCGTCGCCGAGCTGCCGCTGCGCGCGGAGCTGCGCGGCGCCTCCGCGTACGGCGCGCCCCAGCTCGACGTGCCGGTTCGGCTGAACACCAACGAGAATCCGCATCCACCCAGTGCGGCACTGGTGGAGGACCTCGCAACCTCGATCCGGTCCGCGGCGCCGCACTTGCACCGCTACCCCGACCGCGATGCGGTTGCCTTGCGGACCGACCTGGCCGCCTACCTCAGCAGGCAGACCGGCGTGGCGCTCGGTGTCGACAACGTGTGGGCCGCCAACGGATCCAACGAGGTGCTGCAGCAGCTGTTGCAGGCCTTCGGCGGCCCCGGGCGAACGGCGCTGGGTTTCGAGCCCTCCTACTCGATGCACCCGATCCTGGTCTCGGGTACCCAGACCACGTGGCTGCCCATGCCCCGCGGCGCCGACTTCGCCATCGACGTTCCGGCCGCGGTCCAGGCCGTGCGCGAGCACCGTCCCGACGTGCTGTTCGTCACCAGCCCGAACAACCCGACCGGGCAGAGCAGCACCATCGACGAGCTGCGCGGCCTGCTCGACGCCGCACCGGGAATCGTCGTGGTCGACGAGGCCTACGCCGAGTTCTCCCCGGCCCCCAGTGCGGTCGAGCTGATCGCCGAGTACCCGAGCCGCCTGGTAGTCAGTCGCACTATGAGCAAGGCCTTCGCCTTCGCCGGCGGACGACTTGGCTACCTCGTGGCGGCGCCCGCCGTGGTGGAGGCGATGCTGCTGGTGCGCTTGCCGTATCACCTCTCCGTGCTCACCCAGGTGGCCGCGCGGGCGGCACTGCGCCACGCCGAGGACACCCTGGGCTCGGTCGCCCAGCTGGCCGCGGAACGGGAGCGGGTATCGGAGGCCTTGCGCACTCTGGGCTTCCATGTCGTCGACAGCGACGCCAACTTTGTCCTTTTCGGACGCTTTGCCGACGCAGCGGCCAGCTGGCGGCGCTACTTGGACGCCGGGGTGCTGATCCGGGACGTGGGAATTGCCCACTACCTCCGTGCGACGATGGGGCTGCGCGAGGAGAACGACGCATTCCTGCGGGTGTCGAGCGAACTCGCCACGGACTTCGCCCCGGACGTTGAAGGAGCACCTGCATGACGACGCCTCGCACCGCACGGGTGGAGCGGACCACCCGCGAGTCGAGCATCACCGTGGAGCTCAATCTCGATGGCACCGGAGTGGTCGACATCAGCACCGGCGTGCCCTTCTACGACCACATGCTCACGGCCCTGGGCACTCACGCCAGCTTCGACCTCACCGTTAAGGCCCAGGGTGACACTGAGATCGAGGCCCACCACACGGTGGAGGACACCGCGATCGTGCTCGGCCAGGCACTCGGGCAGGCGTTGGGGGACAAGGCGGGCATCCGACGCTTCGGTGACGCGTGGATCCCGATGGACGAGACACTGGCCCATGCCATCGTCGACGTCTCCGGCCGCCCCTACTGCGTGCACACCGGCGAGCCTGAGCACCTGCTCACCAGCATCATCGCTGGTCGTGCCGACGGTGGTGCGCCCTACGCCACGGTGATCAACTCCCACGTGTTCGAGTCGCTGGCGTCCAACGCCCGCATCGCCCTGCACGTGCGCACCCTGTACGGGCGCGACCCCCACCACATCACCGAGGCGCAGTTCAAGGCCGTCGCACGTGCCCTGCGGGCCGCGGTGGAACCCGACCCGCGGGTCAGCGGGGTACCCAGCACCAAGGGCAGTCTGTGAGCGAAGCGCTACCGCTGCTCCTGTTGGTGCTGGCCGGGTTCTTCGTCGGAGGCGCGTGGTCGGCCCGCAAGATCTCCGTGCCGCTCATGGTGGCCCTGATCGTCGCCGCCCTGCTCGCCGGGACCGGCGCTGCGCTCAGGCTCGCCTGAGCCGTCCACCGCTGCGGGCGGCGGGTTGCGCAGGCTCAGCAGGACCGAGCCGGCGAGCACCACGATGATGACCGCCAGACTGGCCAGCGCGGGATCTCCGGGATCGACGTGCTGATCGTCTTGTGGGCGGCCTGCAGGATGAGCTTGACGCCGATGAGCGCCAAGATGATCGCCAGGCCCCTGCTCAGCAGGTGGAAGCGGTCCAGCAGCCCGGCCAGCAGGAAGTACAGCGCCCGCAGGCCGAGAATGGCGAAGGCGTTGGAGGTGTAGACGATGAACGGATCGTCGCTCACCGCGAGCACCGCGGGCACGGAATCGACCGCGAACACCAGATCTGCGGCCTCGATGGCGACGACAACCGCCAGCAGCGGGGTGCCGACGCGCTTGCCGGCCTCCTTCAGGATGAACTTGGTGCCGTGGTACTTGTCGGTGATCGGGATGATCTTGCGCAGCAGGCGCAGCGCGATGCTGGTGTCCGGGTCGTAGCTGTCGTCCTCGCCCTTGAGCAGCTTGTAGACGCTGTACAGCAGAATGGCGGCGAAGACGAACAGCACAGCGGTGAACCGGTTGACCACGGCGACACCCGCGGCGAGGAAGATGCCGCGGAACACCAGCGCGCCCATCACGCCGAGGAACAGCACCCGGTGCTGGCACTTCCTCGGTACCCGGAAGTACGCGAAGATCAGTGCGAAGACGAAGAGGTTGTCCACGGAGAGGCTCTTCTCCAGTAGCCAGGCCGTGGTGTACTCCACGCCGGCGTCGGGGCCCAGAACGGCGAAGACCAGTCCGCCGAAGACGACGGCCAGACCCACCCATCCCACGCTCCACGGGGCCGCTTCCTTGAAGCCGATGACGTGGTCGTCGCGGTGCGCGAGCAGGTCCACCGCCAGCGACACGACGACGACGGCGGCGAAGGCCAGCCAGAGCCACATGGGGACATCGAGCATGAGATGACTCCTCAGGACGATCAACCGGGGACAGCGAAGGCTTGAACACCAAGTTTGCCGGGATTCGCCGAGTCCGTCAGGGGTGCGCGCCGGACGTCTTGCCTGTCCGAAGTTGCCGGGCGTCGGCAATGGCGGGACCAGCCGGTCACCGGCGCGGTGCGCCGGCCGGCCAGTCCAGCAGCCGGGCGCCGAGCACCGCGGCATGCAGCGTCAGGCGGGCGGCCGGGTCGGCGGGGTCCTTTCCGATGAGCTCACGGATGCGCTGCAGCCGGTAGGTGACCGCCCGCACGGACAGATGCAGCCGCTTGGCCGCCTCGGTGGCGACGCCACCGACGGAGTAGTAGGCCGCGAGCGTCTCCAGCAGCGGTGCGGCGCCGCCGCGTGCCGTCGCCAGCGGACCGAGCACCGTCGTGATCAGCTCCTCCATCGCCTCGCGGTCCCGGAGGAGCACCCGGTAGATCGCCAGGTCGGCGACCTTAATGACGGAGGTGTCCCACTGCAACTGGTGCGCGAGCTCGAGCGCCTCGCACGCCTGGTCGTAGGAGACCCGAACCGCGGCGGCGCCGGACAGCGGGCTGCCGGCCGCGGCCTGCCACCGGCCGGGTGTCCGGTCGCCAGAGGCGCCGTCGAGCACGCCGGTGAGCAGGTCGGTGGCCAGGGTGACACTGGCGGCGTCCGGGGCGGCGAAGATGCACACCAGCTGGCCGTTCTTGACCGCGATGAGCGGGTTCGCGTCGCCGTGGCTGCCCGCGAGGGCGCGCTCGAGCGCACGGGGTATCGACGCCATGGCGGGGTCGTCGAAGCTCGCCCGATGAACCACCACAAGCACCGCGTGCGGGCTGGTCAGTTGCAGCCCGAGGCCGCTGGCGCGCCCGGCGACGGCCTGCGCGGCCGGCCCGCCGGAGAGCAACGCATCGAAGACCTCCCTGCGCGCCGACTCCTGGTAGCGGGACAGATCGTTGCGGGCGAGCTGGAAGCCCTCCGCGAGCGCAGCGACCGCATCGTCGGCGGCGCGGAGCACCGCCAACCCGGCGTCCCGGACCTGCTGCACGTCGCCGTGCGCGACGATGGGAAGCTGCTCCCACAGTCGCCAGCACGCGGACAAGTACAGGTCGATCAGGGCACGAAGCGGGACCCCGGCCAGCGCGGCCGCCGAACCTCGTTCGCCGCAGCGGGTGAGCTCGGCCCGGGAGAGCCGCCGCCCAGACGACGCTGCGTCGACGGCGATCGGCAGGAAGTCGCCGAGTAGGCCGGTGTCCACGCCGCCCGCGTCGGCTGCCGCACCGCCGGCCACATCGCGGATGGCGTCTTGCTCCATGACGACCTCCTCCGCTGCCGACGATTGGCAACGGCCACCGTACTGCCCGGTGAGGTGAGCGGAGATCCTCGCACGCACTACCCTGGTGCCATGCCTGCACGGTCAGTGGTGTTGCTCGACTACGGGACGGGCAATCTCCGCTCCGCCGAACGGGCCCTGCAACGGGTGGGCGCGCAGGTCACCGTCACCGCCGACCCCAAGGCGGCCCTCGCTGCCGACGGCTTGTTCGTGCCCGGAGTCGGCGCCTACGCGGCCTGTATGGCCGGCCTGCGGGCGGTCCGCGGCGATCGGATCATCGACGAGCGACTCGCCGGCAGCCGGCCGGTACTCGGGGTGTGCGTGGGTATGCAGGTGCTGTTTGAGCGCGGCGTGGAGTTCGACCACGGAGAGCCGGAGGCCTCCCTGGGCTGCGGGGAATGGCCGGGCACCGTCGAGCAACTGCCGGCGGAAGTGTTGCCGCACATGGGTTGGAACACCGTTGCTGCCCCGTCGGACAGCGCGCTGTTCGCCGGGCTCGACGCCGACGCCCGGTTCTACTTCGTGCACTCCTACGCCGTGCTGCGCTGGGAGCTGGATGCGGACGGCCCGCTGCGCCCCCCGCTGCTCACCTGGGCCGAGCACGGGGGCCGCTTTCTCGCCGCCGTGGAGAACGGCCCACTCTGGGCGACTCAGTTCCACCCGGAGAAGTCCGGCGACACCGGTGCTGCGCTGCTGGAGAACTGGGTGCGGGCCCTCTGACCGACCCGGCACACCACTAGAGTGAGCGCACGTGAGCCTGGTCCTGCTGCCCGCTGTTGATGTCGCCGACGGTCAGGCCGTCCGCCTGGTGCAGGGGGAGGCCGGCAGCGAGACCGACTACGGCTCGCCCCGCGAGGCCGCGCTGGCCTGGCAGTCCGCTGGCGCGCAGTGGGTACACCTGGTCGACCTCGATGCGGCCTTCGGTCGGGGCAGCAATCGCGAATTGCTGGCCGCGGTGGTGGGCGAGCTCGATGTGGACGTCGAGCTGTCCGGGGGCATCCGCGACGACGAATCACTCGATGCTGCGCTCGCCACCGGCTGCACCCGGGTGAACCTGGGTACCGCGGCGCTGGAGAACCCCGAGTGGTGCGCCAGTGCCATCGCCCGCTTCGGCGACCGGGTGGCCGTCGGACTGGACGTGCGCATCGTCGGCGGGCAGCACCGGCTGGCCGCGCGCGGCTGGGCCAGCGACGGCGGTGAGCTCTGGGATGTGCTCGCTCGGCTCGAACGCCAGGGCTGCGCCCGCTACGTCGTCACCGACGTCACCAAGGACGGCACCCTCACGGGACCGAACCTGCAGCTGCTGCGGGAGGTCTGCGCCGTCACCGACTCCCCGGTGATCGCCTCCGGTGGTGTGTCCACTGTGGATGATCTACGGGCCATTGCCGAGCTGGTGCCCGAGGGAGTCGAGGGATCCATCGTCGGAAAGGCCCTGTATGCAGGGCGTTTCACGCTGCCCGAGGCATTGTCGGCGGTGTCGCGATGAGCGCTCCCGACGCGGCGGGGTTGCTCAGCGAGGCGGCAACGCTGTTGGACGGGGCGAGCGCGCGGTTCATCGCGGGCCTCGGCGCGCCGAGTCTGGTGCCCAAGGGGCCCGCGGACTTCGCCACCGCGGTCGACCTCGAGCTGGAGCGCCGGCTCAGCGCGGAGCTGACCGCCCGAACCGGAATCCCGGTGCACGGCGAGGAGTTCGGTGGGCCCGATGTGTCCACCGGAACCGTCTGGGTGCTCGACCCCGTCGATGGCACCGCGAACTACTCCGCCGGGCTGCCGCTGGCCGGAATGCTGCTCGCCCTGGTGCACGAGGGGGTGCCCATCGGCGGCCTGACCTGGCTGCCACTGCTCGACCAGCGCTACTACGCCGTTGCCGACGGGCCGTTGTATTGCAACGGAATCGCGGTGCCGGCACTGCAGGTCGCCACCCTGCGCGGGGCGACCACCACGATCGGCGCGCTCAACCACGGCTCGGGCGGGCACTACCCCGCGGAGTACCGCTATCGGGTGATGGGGGAGCTGAGCCGGGCCTGCCTGCGGGTGCGACTGGTTGGTGCCACCGGCATCGACCTGGCGTGGACCGCGTCGGGAGTGCTCGGGGGCTCGGTCACCTTCGGTCGCCACCCCTGGGACAACGCCGCCGGGGTGTGCCTGGTTCGGGCGGCCGGCGGGGTGGTGACCGACCTGGCCGGGCAGCCGTGGCGGATCGACTCGCCCTCGGTCTTGGCCGCCTCACCCGGGGTGCACGCCGAGATGCTCGATGTGCTGGCCGAGCTCGGGGATCCGCAGACCTACGGCTCGGGGATACCGGTATGAGTGTGGCCGTGCGCGTCATCCCGTGCCTGGACGTCGACGCGGGCCGGGTGGTCAAAGGCGTGCGCTTCGCCAACCTGCGCGATGCCGGCGACCCGGTGGCGCTGGCTGCTGCCTACGACGAGCAAGGCGCCGACGAGCTGACGTTCCTCGACGTCACCGCCTCCTCCGGCGAGCGCGAGACGATGATGGACGTGGTGCGGCGCACCGCGGAACAGGTGTTCATCCCGCTGACCGTCGGCGGCGGGGTGCGCTCGGTGAGCGACGTCGACCGGCTGCTGCGGGCGGGTGCGGACAAGGTGAGCGTCAACACCGCGGCCATCACCCGACCGGAGCTGCTGCGGGAGCTGAGCGAGCGGTTCGGCTCGCAGTGCATCGTGCTGTCGGTGGACGCCAGGACCGTCCCGGACGGGGACCCGCCGACGCACTCGGGTTGGGAGGTGACCACCCACGGCGGCAAGCGGGGCACCGGCATCGATGCCATCGAGTGGGCGCAGCGCGGAGCGGAGCTGGGCGTGGGCGAGATTCTGCTCAACTCGATGGACGCCGACGGCACCAAGGCCGGCTTCGACCTGCGGATGATCACCGCCACGCGGGCAGCGGTGCATGTTCCCGTCATCGCCAGCGGGGGAGCGGGTGCGGCGGAACACTTCGCGCCCGCCGTCCAGGCTGGCGCCGATGCCGTCTTGGCCGCCAGCGTTTTTCATTTCGGTGAGCTGAGCATTCCACAGGTGAAGTTGGCGATGCGCGAGGAAGGGATCGTGGTCCGGTGACCCTCCAACCTGCGATTGCCGAGCGGCTCAAACGGAACGCGGACGGGCTGGTGTGCGCGGTTGCGCAGCAGCAGGGCACCGGGGAGGTGCTCATGGTGGCGTGGATGGACGACGAGGCGCTGGCTCGGACGCTGACCACCCGGCAGGCCACCTACTGGTCCCGCTCGCGCCAGCAGTACTGGGTCAAGGGCGAGACCTCCGGCCACACCCAGTACGTGCACGAGGTCCGGCTGGACTGCGACGGCGACACCGTGCTGCTCAGCGTGGACCAGGTGGGTGCGGCCTGCCACACCGGCGACCGCACCTGCTTCGACGCCGACGTGCTGCTCGCCCCGGAGCCCTGAGCCGGTCGGACGCGCGGGCCGAGCCGCCGGCAACGGTCAAGCCGCCTGGGCCTTCAGTACCTCGAGCGCGCGGTCGGCATGGCTGTTCATCTTCGTTTCGCTGGAGATCACCGCGAGCACGGTGCGGTCGGGACCGATGACGAAGGTCGACCGCTTCACGGGAGCCAACTTGCCCATCAGCTTGCCGCGCTTCACGCCGAACTGCTCTGCCACGGTCCCGCCCTCGTCGGCGAGCAGCGGGTAGTCGAAGGAATGGCTCGCGGAGAACTGCTGCTGCTTGGCCACGCTGTCGGTGCTGATGCCCAGCCGCTGTGCGCCGACGGCGCCAAATTCCGCGCCGAGATCACGGAAGTGGCAGGCTTGCGCGGTGCAGCCTGGCGACGAGGCAATCGGATAGAAGAACAGCACCACCGGTCCGCTCGTGAGGTACTCGCTGAGCTTGCGGACAGTGCCCTGGTCGTCGGCCAGCTCGAAGTCCGGCGCGATCTCTCCCTGCTTCATGTCCGCCAACGTATCTCAGTGAGGCCACCGAACCGTTAATGCTGCTGAGTTCGATCATCAGGGTGGAGACGTTGACGGTCTCTGCCCAAGATCACCTGCAGCAAGGGAGTTCTCGCGTGGCCGCCGCAGCACCACAGTTGTCCGCTCTGCTCAACGCCGTGACGGGAGCCGCGCTGCCCGTGCGGCTGCGTTGCTGGGACGGCAGCGAGGCAGGACCCGTCGATGCCCCGGTGCTGGTGATCGCTTCGCGGCGCGCCCTGCGGCGGTTGTTGTGGACCCCCGACGAGCTCGGATTCTCGCAGGCCTACGTGGCGGGCGAACTGGACATCGAAGGGGACATGACCGCGGCCATCCAACGTTTCTGGACCGCGGTACGGGAGATGGGACTGCAGAAGCCACAGCTGAGCCTGGGCACCCGGCTCAAGGCGGCGCTGACGGCGGCCCGGATGGGGGCCATCGGTCCCAAGCCGCCCGCACCCGGTGAACAGGCGCGGTTGACCGGCTTGCTGCACAGCAAGAACCGCGACCGTGCGGCCGTCAGCCACCACTACGACCTGTCCAACGAGTTCTACGAGTTGCTGCTCGACGAACACCTGGCCTACAGCTGCGGCTACTGGACCCAGGCGCCGGGGACGCCGGGGTACGGCGTGCACCAGGCGCAGACCGACAAGCTCGACCTGGTGTGCCGCAAGCTCGGGCTGGCCCCGGGAATGCGGCTGCTCGACGTCGGCTGCGGTTGGGGATCGCTGATCCTGCACGCCGCCACCCATTACGGCGTGCACGCCACCGGCGTCACCTTGTCCGCGCAGCAGCGCGATTTCATCGACAAGCGCATCGCCGAGCGCGGACTGGCCGACAAGGTGACTGTGCGGATGCAGGACTACCGCGAGGTCCAGGACGGCCCGTACGACGCCATCGGCACCATCGAGATGGGTGAGCACGTCGGTGCCAAGAACTACGACACCTACACGTCGACCCTGTTTCGTCTGCTCAAGCCCGAGGGCCGGTTGCTGCTGCAGCAGATGTCGCGTGACGGCGCCCCGGGCGGCGGCGCCTTCATCGAGTCCTACATCGCCCCCGACATGACGATGGTCCCGGTGGGCAACACGGTCAACAGCATCGAGGGAGCCGGCTTCGAGGTCAGGGACGTGCACGTGCTGCGGGAGCACTACGTGCACACCATCCGCGCGTGGCTGGAGACCTTCGAGTCCCGCTTCGAGGAGGTGGTGGCGATGATCGGCGAGGCACAGTCCCGGGTGTGGCGGCTCTACATCGTGGGCAGCGCCCTGGCGTTCGAGGAGAACCGGATGGGCGTGAACCAGATCCTCGCCGTGAAGCCCGCCGCCTCCGGAGCCAGTGGAATGCCGCGCACCCGGGACGAGTGGGCGGTCGGAGCCGTCTCGTGAGCGGCTTCGCGATGGGCCCCTTCTTGCTCAACCTGCTCGTCACCGCACTGGCGGTGCTGGCGCTGATGGGTGCCACGCTTGGGGTGGCGACCGCCGTGGGGAAGCAGGCCGTCGTCGACGTCGTCTGGGGCCCGGGCTTCGCGCTCGTCGCCGTGCTGACGTACCTCTTGTCCGCAGACGACGAGACCCAGCTGCGCCGACTGCTGCTGACCGTGCTCACCGTGGTCTGGGGGTTGCGCCTGGGCGTGCACATCTTCCTGCGCAACCGGGGACGCGGTGAGGACCCGCGCTACGCCGAGCTCATGGCCAAGGCTCCGGGCAACCCGGTGGCTTTCGCTTTCCGCAAGGTGTACCTCACGCAGGGGGCGGTGCTGTGGTTGGTGTCGCTGCCGGTGCAGGGGGTCTCCTTAGTAACGGAGCGAATCTGGTCCCTTCGGCTAGTGGTCCGGCCTGGTCAAGCAGCAGGTGACCTGAGCGGCCGGTGTCCCTGGCGGCTCAGCTCAGTT
>JAABVA010001143.1_pt1 | contig 29200 bp, 25 predicted proteins | sample 5560331 | NCBI WGS metagenome assembly JAABVA01 (sample SAMN12812661, study PRJNA571458) | rock metagenome | isolation source: Antarctica rocks | place: Antarctica: Victoria Land, Mt New Zealand sud | collected 2016-01-07 | reverse complement strand
CGCGTTGGCATCGCGCTATCAAAGATGCCGTAGCCAACGTGCGTGCAATCGACAACGTTTTGTGGATGGCCTACACCGAGTGCATGCATAGGAAATTGTGGCGGTATGCATTCGCGTGTGTAGGTGATGATATCGGTCAACAACTTCCCATGCGCGTCCAGGGGCCAGCCGCCGTAGCCGTAGCCGTCGAAGCCTACCTCTAACAGAGCTTCGGCACAGCTTTTACGTAGTTCGTGCGAGCCGCCACCCTGTACAACGGCAAACAATAATGGTTGCCGCTCTCTGGGAAGGCGTTTCTGCTGCATCAGACGCTCGAATTCACGTTTACAGCGTTTAGCCCACGCGATAGTGCGTTGTACCGAGACCTCTTGTATCTCAGGCGAGGCATCGACATGAGTGCAATCATCGAGGCAGATCACGATGTCCGCGCCATAACTGACTTGCAACTGAACCGTTTTCTCCGGTGTGAGATGAAACTTGCGGTCGGCATTTTCTGGTTTGAAGGTAATGCCGTCGTCGTCTATCGTCCCGAACTTCGCGTTCTGCTGAATCAGAGAGTATGCCTGGAAGCCACCTGAGTCTGTAACGATGGGACGCTCCCACGCACTCATTTTGTGCAAGCCGCCGAGTGCTTGAATGGTTGAGGAGCCGGGACGCTGCATAAGGTGGAAGGTGTTCATTACCAGTGCTTGAATCTCGCACTCCATGAGGTCTGTCGCAGCCAGCGAACGTACAACTCCTTGTGTTGCATCCGGCATGAAGAAGGGCATGTGCAACTGACCGTGTGGCAGGCTTAGATCGCCATACTGGTTATACGTTCCGTGCATTGAGCGTGTATTCTCGGTGAGTATCGAATCCATAGCATATCCCCTGTGCGGCATCTCTCGTTATAATAGGTGATGGCATTGTACCAAGTCGCGCATGAGATAGCAATACAAACCAGTGCGGAACCTTGATTATCAGGTCCCCGCACTGTTTTATTTATTGAATTCGTTTTACGAGATGGTCCGTCGTAGAATCAGGTCCACCACACCAAGGGCCGCAGGAATCTGTGCGTTAGAAACCAGGATAATGCTCAGAATGTCTTTGAAGTGAGGCTTCTCTAACACACTGTAGATTTTCTTGCCAACTCTTGCGCCAAGCAACATGAGTGGGGCAGCAGGGATAACAAGCAAAATCATCCAGAGCGAGGTATGCCAGATGCAGAAAGTGAGCAGGGCAAAGAACGCGCCATTGAGAATCCATTTCCAACGCTCTTCCAGGCTCGTCTTCTCAAGTACGAGAAAGAGCACAGATGCAATGAATAGAGGAATAGGAACCCACAAAGATGGATTCTTTATGAGGATAGGTAGCAAGCCACGTATCTTTGTTACGCCATTATAATGTACAAACCATACCGTATAGACATCACGTACAAGAAAGACGAACGACCAGATAAGTGGAGCCAGTAGTTCGATGCTTATTTTCTGGTCGAGCCAGCGCAAGAGTGCCATAATACGATTTGCTGGGGCCTCACTAGAGGACTCCCGGTTTATATTCGATATGTTGAAGAGATGTAGTAGCATTACTGCCACACCGGCGAAAAAGGTGACAAGAGGAATGAATATTGGACTAGACTGTCGGCTTAATTGCGCTGTAATATAGATGCGATACGTATGCTCGATGGAAGGCTGTATTTCGTTAATTCTTAGAATAGAGAAGGCATGCAGTAGGCTGATCGAGTAATTCAAATAGAACGGACCCAGAATAGGTGGGCAAAGGAAACAGAGAATAAGTACAGCAAAGACGAGCTTCGTGAGCCAATCAATCGGCTTATAGGTTCGCATAGCAAGTCGTGAGGAGACGAAGCCAAGAATGACGACGCACCAGGATAACGGCAGCATATCATGTGGTAGGGACCACATTGTCTCGTCGAGACCAAAAGCTGTATGCCAGATGCTATCCATGACAATCGCAAAGCTCAAACAGATAAGACCAGCACCCATAATTGCCAGAGACCCTGCAATCTCCCTTTTGAGAAAAGGCACATAGGTACGGAGACCAAAGCAACCCTGAAAACGTGGCGAGAAGGCCAACGTAAGAGCGATGATGCCTGTCAAGGTTGTAATTCCTGAGATAAATATGTGCGGCGGCGAGAAAAATGTCTCAAATTTGTTAGTAAGGTGCCAGATACGATCCCACAGTTTGCCAAAGCCAGTCCCGGCGAAGAAAAGGATAAAGGTGAACCAGAGCAGACGATAGGCCAGAGTCATGTTCTTAGTTGATGTTTGTGCAACTTCCACAGGAATCAGAGTTGCTGGTAATGCGCCTTCCATTGGCATCGGAGTCACTGGCAACGAACGATGTGGTATCGGAGTCACTGGCAACGAACGATGTGGTATCGGAAGCACTAGAGTTTGCAGTTGGTCTATAGTGGTAACAACAGGGACAAGTATAACACGTCGTAATTGCATAGGTATCGCACCCTTTCTTCGCTCTTACAATAATTTTCAAATATAATGCTTATCATTTTGGTTAGTCTAAATGCCTTTATTGCGGTCTCCCTATCAAAATATTAATATAATTTATAGCCGAAGAAATAGACATTAGTATCTTTGCATATACGTTAAGTATAAGGTTTATGCATATAAATATTGTATTCCTTTGGTTGAGAAATGGTTAAGATAGAGGAAATTATGGTAGAGAAATCATCACAACTTGCACGATAGAGCAAGCCTAAACCCCCTTATCCTGTTACGACTTTGATGTATCTATCGTTTTTACGTATAAGATAACAACGGTTGTGTCTTTTCGTACTTCTTTGTGTCAAGAATCTTTTGAAAGTGTGCATACATGTCAGTTATAGATATCCTATTCTTAATAACGGTTGTGTTACTGGTTTTGAGTGGGTTTCGTAACGGTTTCGTGATTAGCTTATTGAATCTGCTTAGTATTCCACTCGCGCTTGGCGTTGCGTACTTTTTTGGGCCACAATTTACCGCATTTCTTGCCTCGACTGGTTTTTCCGCTACACCGCTTATCTCTTTTTTCGCACTCTTCTTTATAACCGTGGTGGTGTTGCATATGCTTGGTAATGCGCTACGCGGTATCGTCAAGAGTATTCCTGTTATTGGTTCAGGTGATACGCTGCTCGGCGGCGTTGTGGGTTTTGTAGAGGCATGGCTACTCTGGCTTTTCTTACTGGTGCTTCTTGGTAACTTTCTCTATGGTGTTGATGGCACCGTGAGTACTATACAAAATGGTGCTAGTCTCATGCCCAATGCAAACGTGAGCATAGGTCAACTTCAACAATGGAACGATTTTTATAATCAAGCAATCATGCATAGCCTGTTTGCCCAGGTAAACAGTGTCTTTGTCAAGACACTGCCCAACATTCCCCAACCCCCCCAATAGTGTAGCCAAGTGCCTTCTTGTAGCGTGTTATATGATAGAGGTGATGAATTGTTGTCTATTCCTTAAGAAGCATAAGTGGAGGAAACTACGGCAAAGCAAGATCGTCTTATTGACACAGGAGTCAGACATAGGCTTGAACGTGCCTATCTTGTCGCAGTGGAAGCAAACGACCAGGACACCATGTGGAGCGTCGAGGACTCCGTAGCTGAATTGGGCATACTCGCCCATACCGCAGGAGCCGAGGTCGTCGGCACCATGATACAACGGCTTTCCCATCCAGATATACAGACCTATGTAGGGAAGGGTCGCGCTCAAGAACTGGCCGCTTTAGAAAAGCAATTGAACTTCGATCTCGTCATTTTCGATGATGAATTAACTCCTGCACAACAACGCAACCTCGAAAAGATGCTCGACGCACGTATCGTAGACCGCACCGCCCTCATTCTTGACATTTTCGCTCAGCATGCTCGCACCCGTGAAGGTCGTTTACAGGTTGAACTTGCCCAACTAGAGTATCGCTTGCCACGTCTCATGGGACATGGTGCAGAGTTTTCGCGACAGGCAGGTGGTTCGCGCAGTGCAAGTGCAGGCGGCTCCGGCGGAACAGGGAGTGCTGGTGGTTCGATTGGTGTACGTGGGCCAGGCGAAACAAAACTAGAGATTGATCGTCGTCGCATTCGGAGCCGTATCTCCGACCTCAAGGAAGCCATTGAGGAGGTTCGTTCGCAGCGACTCATTCATCGTCGGCAACGTATGGCTCAGGCCATTCCTGTTATCGCACTTGTTGGCTATACCAATAGCGGTAAATCAACGCTCTTCAATGCGCTTACCTCGTCCGATGTGTTAGCGGAAAACAAGCTGTTTGCCACGCTTGACCCCATCACGCGCCACATTATATTACCCGGCAATCAGGAGGCACTGTTGACTGATACCGTTGGCTTCATTCAAAAATTGCCGACAAAACTAGTCGCTGCCTTCCGCGCCACACTTGAAGAGGTCATGGATGCCGACCTGCTGCTAGAGGTGGTGGATGTCAAGCATGAAAACGCCATCGAGCAGAGCGAAACTGTCAACGATGTGTTGCGCGATCTTTCTTCAGAAGAGAAGCCGCGCGTCACGGCCCTCAACAAAATTGACCTACTAGACAATCCTGCAGAGGTTGACACAACGCTTTATCTTCATGCTGTTCCCGTGTCCGCTCTCAAAGAGTTAGGATTGGACTCGTTGTATGCAATGATTGCTCAGGTGCTGGCAGAAAACATGGACACGGTACAGATTGTGATTCCGTTTGCACGAAGCGAACTGGTCGAATTGTTTCATCGTCGCGGCTATATCGACCGCGAGGAGCATCGAGCCGAAGGAACGTTTATCGCTGGCCGTATCACACGCTCGCTGCGTGATTACTTCGCTCCCTTTAGCGTTGTTGCCCAACGTTAATTGCAACCGCAAGAGCAACAGGGGAGGGTCGAGCAATTTTGCTCGACCCTCCCCTGTTGCTCTTGCGATTGTGATAGCGTTATGGTCTACAATAGACCAAAAATACTATTCCTTTGTACACAAGGAGTATCATGTGTTATCTTATATCGGTATGTTGATTTATTCTTGGCATGTGAAACCCTTGTAAGATTACACGACGAGCTTTGGTCATGGAGCAAGTGAGAGCAATATATGCAACAGCAAAAAACGCAAAACAACTATTTCCCTGTCCGTGTTCGTATTCGCCCATCCACAAAATCTTATAGTTCTTCCCTTCTAAAACAACCTGATACGAATGGACACGAGCAAACAACTCCTTTGTCCTCGACTATTGAGAAGACTCACGAGTCACAACGACAAACACAACAAATCAAGGAACTGCTCTGCTTAGGTAATCTGTTACGTGCCGATCTTAGCTTGAATGAAGTTTTGCATAGAATCGCTGCTTCTATAAGTAATTGTACTGGTTTTCGCATTCTTGTAGTCAATCTAATTGAAGAAGGCAAAGAATATACGCGGCCAGTTGCATTCGCGGGAGTTTCAGAAGAGGGTGAGCAAATTATCCGTGCTAATCCTGTGTCGCTTGAACACATGCATAGACTGATGCAGCCAGAGTTTCGCATCAGCCAGAGTTACTTTATTTCACATGAGCATCAAGATGTATTTGCAGGAATAACGGTTGTGCGTCCAGATATCGCGGTGCAGGAGAATGTGAGAGATGCGTGGCATCCAGAAGATTTCTTACTCATACCATTAGTCAGTCCTCGCGCACAGAAGCTCCTGGGTTTCCTCTCACTGGACAGCCCCGAAGATGAGAAGATACCAACGCTTGAAGGAATTGAGGTGGTAGAACTGTTTGCACAACAGGCCGCTATTGCCATTGATAATGCCAACATTTTTCAAGAGCAGGAACAAGAGCGCATTGCGCTCGAAGAGAGTATCGCGGAACTCCGTGAAGACATGGAACGTGTGCGGCGTGGCGATCTCAGTACACAGGTACGAACAACACATCAGAAATTGCAGCCAATAGGCGAAGCTATTAACAGTACCATTCGCGAAATAAGTGGTATTTTAGGAAGTACACAACAGGTAGTGCATGCTGTGAATGAGCATACACGTGGCATGCAATATACTTCAGAGCTTCTTACACATGACACCGAGCAACAAGATCAGCAGGTGAAGCGTATTTCTCAAGTCATTGATACATTTGCAACTGTGATCCATCAAGTTTCTGATAGTGCTGCTACTCTTGCAACAATGGCACTGGAAACAACAGAGACAACACATGCTGGACAAGATGTGGTAGACCTTGCAATTGATGGTATGGGCAAAGTACGCGAATCTACTCAGCAATCTGAGCGCACGATGAAGCATTTAGGTGAAAGTGGGCAAGAGGTCAATGAAACGGTAAACACCATCACCGACTTAACCGCACGTATGCATCTCCTCTCTTTGAATGCCGCGATAGAGGCGGCACACTCTGGCGAACACGGACATGGCTTCGTGGTTGTCGCGCAAGAAATTCGTAACCTCTCTCTGTATTGTGCCGAGGCATCAAGAAAAGTCAGTGCGTATGTCCGCACTTTCCAGCAAGAGACTGCAGCTGTTATGCAAAGCGTGGGACAAAGCACACAACAAGTCGTGGATCAGACTGAATTGGTGACACAGACAGGGATGATGTTTTATGCTATCGACGCCTCAACTATGCAGATGGCAAACCTTGTACAAAGTATCTGCTCCACAACTGAGAACCAGGCGCAGGGTTCACGACACGTTGTGCAAGCCGTTGGTGAAATTCAACGTATGACCAGCGAGATCAACGCTCATATGCAAGAGGTGCGCCAATCTGTCTCGCACCTTACAGAGTTGACGAATTCGTTACGCTCACGCCTCTCATTTTTCCGTGTCGTTTAAGGCTGTCAAACTAACCCACGAAGCGGCTCTGTATACATTGAGCGCATGGTAGAGACCATGCGCTCAATGTATACATCTCATACTTCGACGACAATTGGTAGCACCATTGGACGACGACGAGTCTTCTCGTATAAGAAGTCGCTCAGCGTATGCCTGATTTTATCTTTAATAAAGGACCAATCGGACGAATGTCCATTGAGTCCGATAAATGACTCTAGCACGCGATTCTTCGCGCTATCAAGCAGTTCCTCAGAGTCGCGCATGTAGACAAAGCCACGCGAGACGATATCGGGTCCGCCGATAGGTTGCCCTGTTTCTTTATCAACCGTGAGAATCGCCATCAGGATACCATCCTGTGACAGGGCTTTGCGATCACGTAGCACAATTTGTCCAACGTCACCGACGCTCAGGCCATCCACGAAGACGTTGCCGCTCATCACATGATCGGTTAACTTGATTGCCTCGTTAGATATCTCGATGATATCGCCATCCTCAGCGACCACGATATGATCTTCTGGAATACCCAGGGAGTAAGCGAGTTTCGCATGCAGGACCAGTTGACGATATTCGCCGTGAACGGGCACGAAAAACTTTGGGCGGATCAGGCTTAACATCAGCTTCAACTCTTCTTTTGCCCCATGACCGGAGACATGCACGTTCGCGATAGCTTGATAGTGGACCTCGGCCCCCTGACGGAAGAGGTTGTTGATCGTGCGATTCACCGACTTCTCATTACCCGGTACGGGTGTTGCTGAGAGAATAATGGTATCGCCAGGCTGAATGCGTATAAGGCGATGATCCTGGTTGGCGATACGTGTCAAGGCTGACGTTGGCTCGCCTTGACTACCCGTACAGATGATAACAACCTGATCGGGTCGGTACTTGTTGATGTCTTCCGGGCGAATGAGCATCCCTTGTGGAACGTTCAGATAGCCAAGCTCACTAGCCATCTGCACGTTGTTCACCATGCTACGACCGACAAGCGCGATAAAGCGTTCGTAGCGCGTAGCGGTGTCAACTACCTGCTGTACACGTGAGATCAGCGAGGAAAAGGTGGCGATGATGATACGCCCCGGCGCGTTCGCAAAAAGTTTATCGAACGAGTCATTGAGTATACGCTCGGATGGCGTATAGCCTGCAGACTCGACGCGTGTGCTGTCACCCATCATCACCAACACGCCCTCGTTGCCGATGCGTGCCAACGTGCCCAGGTCAGCGGCTTTGCCATCCACCGGCGTATAGTCGAACTTGTAGTCGCCAGTATGCACAATCGCACCAGCAGGTGTGCGAATAACAACGCCGGTCGCGTCTGGAATACTATGGTTGACACGGAAGAACTCTACATCAGATTGACCGAGTCGTACATGGTCGCCAGCTTCAACGATGGTGATATCTGTCTTTTCGAGGAGTTTGTGTTCTTTGAGTTTCACTGAAATCAAGCCGTGTGTCAACTTTGTGGCAAAAACGGGAGGAAAACCAAGCATTGGTAAAACGTAAGGGAGGGCACCAATATGGTCTTCGTGACCGTGTGTTATAAGAATGCCGCGTATACGGTTTTTCTTGTCGGAGAGATAATTCGTATCGGGGATGACAAGATCGACACCAAACATCTCATCATCGGGAAACATTACACCAACATCTACAATGATGATATCGTCCCCGTATTCGACGACCATCATATTCTTTCCGACTTCCCCTAGTCCACCTAGCGGGATAAGTCGAACATTTTCTATTGTCAAGGTAAAAGGAACCTCCTGACTACATACTTATATGTAGTATAGCTATAAACTGTATTTAAGGGTATTTATCTCTACTCCTGTTTCCGCCGTCAGGAGTAAAAGTCAAATAAAATAGGTTTGCGTGTGTCAACCAAAATAAAAGAAGCTATAGAGTTCCTACCTGGATTCTATCACATAAAGTATGAAAATACAAGGACCGCTGCTCTTATGCATGTGATAGAATAATTGAAATGGCCTTGAACACAACCAAAGGAACAGAGAAGATTCATGCAAAAGTTGACTCTGGCGGTTCTGCCACAGACCTACGCCGTTTGTCGTCTCGACCCCAACGGACCCATTCCGCATTGGGCACTGATGGGCGACGATTTTATCTCACTTACCCGTACCCGTAGTGAACTCTCTATTGTGTGCTTGCAAGAGAATGTGCCAGTGGAAGGCACGCAGGCCGAACGTGGTTGGCACGTTATTAAGGTTGAGGGAACCTTCGACTTTTCGATATCTGGTCTACATGTCTTGCTTGCCAGCCCACTCGCGGAGTCGAGTATCAGTGTGCTTGCCATTGCTACGTATGAAACCGACCATATTCTCGTCAAAGAGAACGACCTTGAGCGCACAATACAGGTCTTAGAGCGTGCAGGTCATGAGGTGAAAAGATAAAGTATGGCTGGCCGTGAAGACCTTGCGGTCTTCACGGCCAGCCATACTTTATAGACTTGTGGGATAGGGACTACATCATGCCGCCCATGCCACCCATGCCACCCATGCCAGCAGGCATTGCAGGAGTTGCACTAGCCTCTTCGGGAGCATCAGTAATGAGTGTATCGGTAGTGAGAACCATGCCAGCGATGCTGGATGCGTTCTGTAACGCGGAACGTGTCACCTTCGCAGGGTCAACGATGCCAGCCTCGAACATATCGACATACTCGCCAGTCAGTGCGTCGAAGCCGACGCCATCTTTGCCGTTGCGAACCTGTGCAACGGTGACGCCACCATCACGTCCTGCATTGAGAGCGATTTGGCGCAATGGCTCCTCGAGCGCACGACGCAGAATGTTGACCCCTGTGGTCTCTTCACCGGGAGCAACGTGAACGTTGTCGAGAGCCGAGATTGCTGCGACTAGCACGGCACCGCCACCAGGGACGATACCTTCTTCGATAGCTGCGCGTGTAGCGGATAGTGCATCCTCTACACGGTGCTTTTTCTCTTTCATCTCGACTTCTGTCGCGGCACCAACCTTGATCACACCAACGCCACCTGCAAGCTTCGCCAGACGCTCCTGGAGCTTCTCACGGTCATAGTCGCTGGTGGTCTCGTTGATCTGTGCGCGAATCTGACGTACACGGGCCTGGATGTCCTGCTCAGTACCATCACCCTCGACAATAGTTGTATTGTCCTTGTTGGAGGTGACGGTGCGAGCGCGACCGAGGTCTTCCAGGGTTGCGTTCTCAAGCTTGAGACCCTTCTTCTCGGTGATAACGGTGGCTCCGGTCAGAACCGCGATATCTTCGAGCATGGCCTCGCGGCGATCACCAAAGCCGGGGGCCTTGATCGCGAGTACGTTGAAGGCACCACGCAACTTGTTGACAACGAGTGTCGCCAATGCCTCACCATCAACATCTTCTGCGATGATGACGAAGTTCTTATTGCCAGCCTGTAGCACGCGCTCCAGGATTGGCAGAATGTCGGCTACCGCGCTGATCTTCTTGTCGGTAATGAGAATGTAAGGGCTGGCAAGATCGGCCTCAGTGTTCTCCTGGTTTGTCGCCATGTAGGGCGAGATGAAACCACGATCAAACTGCATACCCTCGGTGTACTCTTTCTCCATAACGATGCCGCGGCCTTCTTCGACCGTAATCACGCCATCCTTGCCGACCTTCTCCATGACCTCGGCAATCAGTTCACCAATCTCGGCATCTGCCGCTGAGATCGAAGCAACCTGGGCGATCTGCTCGCGTGTCTCGACTGGCTTGCTCATTGACTGAATACGGACGATAACCGCCTCGACACCAGCCTCAAGGCCACGACGCAGAATCATTGGATTAGCACCCGCTGCTAGGTTCCTCAAGCCCTCGGTAACGATGGCCTGTGCCAGCACGGTTGCCGTTGTGGTGCCGTCACCAGCGACATCATTCGTCTTGGTGGCGACCTCTTTCAAGAGCTGTGCCCCCATATTCTCAAATGGATCGGGCAGATCCACGTCACGGGCGATGGTGACACCATCGTTGGTAATGGTTGGGGCACCGAACTTCTTGTCCAGTACGACGTTGCGACCCTTTGGTCCAAGTGTAACCTTGACCGTATCTGCAAGTATGTCGATACCCTTCTTCAGAGACTGTCGAGCCTCATCATTGAATTGCAATCGTTTTGCCACGATATATTCTCCTATTACGATTTTGTATGGTTTCTCATATATCAAGGAGGCCGCAAAGGTCTTCCTCACATGGTATAAATGATTTTCTCGTTGTACAAGGAGGCCACAAAGATCTCCCTGCTACACACGAGAAATGTTGTTTTTCAGGTTTGTCGTTATTCGACAATACCCATGATGTCGCTCTCACGGAGAATGAGATACTCTTCCCCGTCGATTTTGACCTCGCTACCTGCGTACTTGGCGAACAACACGCGCTGTCCCGCCTGTACCTCAAGTGTAGCACGCTTGCCATTGTCCAGAATCTTGCCCGGGCCAACCGCTAGTACCTCGCCCTCCTGGGGCTTCTCTTTAGCAGTATCAGGTAGTACGATACCGCTCTTGGTCGTGGTCTCACGCTCCGATGCCTTGACGACCAATCGGTCGCCCATTGGACGGAGCTTTACGCTTACTGTTGACATACAATGTTCCTCTCTGTCTATGTGATGTATCTTTAAGAAGGTAGACAGTTTACCTTAGTGGTAAATATTTAGCACTCTCATAGTGCGAGTGCGAACACTGTTATAATACAACATCACGTACTCGGATGCAAGAGGAAATTTTTATTTTTTATAAAGATCGCCTAGCATTCTTTGAGTTCGCAACTATGATAGGATAGAATAGAGATAACCAATCTTCAATCGTATAGAAAAGACGAGGAGATAAGAACGCATCATGCTTACACAATATATTAAAGCAGCCATGCATAGAGCAAGGTACGAGATTTTACTATCGGACAGCACATTTTACGGAGAGATACCAGATTTTGATGGCGTATATGCAAATGCCGCGACCTTGGAGGACTGCCGTGAGGAACTGGAAGAAGTGTTGGAAGAGTGGATTTTATTACGTGTCTCGCAGCACCTTTCGCTTCCAATTGTTGATGGGGTAGAGTTGGCAATAAACCCTCTTGGATGGTTTGTAGACAGTGTTCAACCTCCTTTGGCAGAGTGCGTCGCCAACAGGGTGTAATAAATTAGACCCCTACATTTTATCTTCTATAGATGCTATACTGCTTGGAAAGTAGAGTCATCACAAAATTCTCGTAAATTGTGTCGTGAGAGAGTTTTTTAATATATCACTACTTTGTACGTCTTATTGAGTGTGGAAGCGAAAATGCGTGACAAGGCAATGCTATCCTGCACCGACCTGTTACATGTAAGAGACTTCCAAATTGGCAAATATGAGAGAACAACACGGTCCCTTGAAAGAACAACGTGCCTTCACTAGCAATGGGCACCAGGCTAGCCAGGAGCAACGCTTCTTTGGCAACTACGAACTGGTGCGCCGCATCGACGAAGGAGGCATGGGCGAGGTCTATCTTGCACGCCAGCGGAGCGCGTTTGGGCGCGGGGTGGCGGTGAAGATCATTCGTGCCGACCTGATACACGATGTCACCGTTCGCAAACGCTTCTTGCGCGAGGCCGAGGTGAGCGCACACCTGAAACATGAGCATATTCTGTCGCTGGTCGAATTTGGCGAAGACCAGGGACGCCTCTTTCTTGTAACTCCCTACATTGATGGTGGTACACTGGCACAGCGTCTGCAAAGCGGTCCAATGTCGCTGGCAGAGGTACATCTTCTCTTTTCCGCTCTTGTGCGCGCTGTTTCCTATATTCATAAGCGCGGTGTTGTGCATCGTGATTTGAAGCCCAGTAACGTGCTACTTGATAAGGAAGAGGGCGGCGAGCAGGTCTACGTCCGCCTCATTGACTTTGGTATTGCCTCAATTCAGGGTGCGGCAACGGCAGAGCCAGAGTTAACGCAATCAGGCAAAGAGGTTGGCACTATCGAGTACATGGCACCGGAGCGACTCGATGGCGTTGCAGCTCCCAGTAATGATATCTACTCGTTAGGTATCATTCTCTATCAGATGCTCACGGGGCGTCTGCCTAACGAGGGAGAGCCTGCACAATTGCCATCGCCAATGGCCTACGTTGTCAATCATTGTACCGCCCCCAATCCCAAAGATCGTTTCCCCAACGCCGACGAACTGTTACGTGTCTTCGAGCAGGCGTATCGAGCAGTGGTGACACCTAAAGTCTCACCATTGACAGCGACCCTAAACAAAGCGAGCGAGGAAATACCGCACCATGTAACGGCATCGCATCCAGTCGCTGGTGTCGTACAAGGAGAGGAAACTGTTGCAGAAGCACTGGGAGTCGCAACAGCACGTCCGGTAAGTACCTTCAAAAGTGACGACTATAACGCGCCGACCGCATTTGTTGAACCCTCGAAGTTGCCAGTACGTCAGAAGCCGAGCGTGACCAAATCCGGTGTCACTGGCACTATAGCTAGTAGACCGACGCAGGTGCAACAGGGACGTAAGAAGGGGTCTATCTTCGCGTTTCTCGCTTTTGCCATTGTCGCCATTCTTGCTATTATGGGTCTTGTTGGCTATTACGCCTTTGTTGGTGCCATCACTGCAACCGTCACGATCAGCCCACAGGTCCATTCCTTTGCAAGAGTGCTGACTATAACCGCGAAGCCGACGCTGCACAACACCGATCCAAACTCGGCCTCTATCCCAGCCTATGTCCTTACTAGCACACAGATGGGGAGTCAACAAGGCAATACAACGGGCCAGCAGTGTGTCTTAGGCATCTTCGACTGCAAAAAAGTGGTCTCATTCGCGGATGTTGATCCACTTGCTCTCCAACTACGTCAAACGTTGCGAACTGAGGTTCTTGCTGACTTGAAGAAACAGGCACAGGCCGCGAATGCAACGACAGTTGGTGCCGTGACCTACACTGATAGCGCACCAACACCTAACCCCGATATTGGCTCCGTTGGTGATACTGTCACAGTCACAATGAAAGAGCAGGGTGCCGTCGAGTATATCAAGGGTACCGAGGTGCAAAGCCTCGCACGTATTCTCCTGACGCAACAGGCGCAACAGCAGTTTGGTTCAGACTATGTACTGCTCAATCCCTCGACGCAGATTGGGCAACCCGCTATTCAGAGTGTGGACACCAACGGCATAGTGATAATCCAGATCGCTGTCGGTGGTGTCGTACAATATAACATCGCTGCAACGCAAACAGATAGTATCCTGAACCGCATCAAAGGGACAAAAACGAGAGCCGCGCAAACCTTCCTGATGCACCAGACAGGCATTGATACCAACAATATCACCATTCACGTCAGTTATAGCGATACCTTGCCATCCGACCCGCACCAGATCAAGCTTATACAGGTCTCACCCTCAACTCTTCCAGGTGTGCAATTGCCACCTGTGAAGGCGGTATTGACGCCAACGCTGTAATCGTCTTATGCCTGTGGTAGGGACCAGATTGATCGCGTCCGAGGCGTGATGTATCACGCGATATCCCTTCTCATACCGCGTGCCGAAAGGATTGACAAGGATTTCATGCGATAAATCGCACAGGCGGACGCGATCAATCCGGTCCCTACGAAAAATTGTCATCGAGATCACACAACATGTCTTGGCTCAGACGGAGAGACCTGATCTGGATCGTTGAGTTCGGCACCAGGAGGAGCTGCAACAGGTCCATTCAATAAGGGGTCGTTCGTCTCGCTCATCCAGCGATGGAGCCTACCGCGCATCTCCTCTAAAATAGGTTGTGTAGATGGGTCTTCTGCTCTATTGCAAGCTTCATTAGGATCAAAAATTAGGTCGTACAACTGCTCCGAGGCAACTGGCCGCTGTTGCCAGCCATACTGCAACAAGACATCTTTGCTGATACTATCATCGCAATTGGCGAGAACTGGTCCACGCCGTTGCTCAAAGCGTCGAATGTACTTCCAGCGTTGCGTCCGCACGGCTCGTTGCGGCTCATAGGCAACATGGTAAGTAACCTCAGCGAAAATTTCATCACGGACCTGTTCGCTCTTGCCTTGAATAAGAGGCATAATCGACTTGCCCTGTAACCAGTTTGGTCGATCAATTTTGAGCAGATCACAGAGCGTCGGAAAAAGATCAATCTGTGATACCAGAGCATCAACCACCTTTCCTCCTGTAAAACCTCCTGGTCCATGCATCATGAGCATAACGCCTATACCAGAATCGGTGAGATTACATTTCATTCTTGGGAAGGCAATGCCATGATCTGTAGTACAGATAATCAGCGTATTCTCCGCGAGACCAGCAACCTCTACCGCATCGAGTACCGCACCAACGCCCTGATCGAGCATCTGTGTACTTGCTTGAAACGCCGCCATATCCTGCCGCGTTTGTGGTAGATCGGGCAAGGTAGGCGGTGGCAAGCAATACGCAGCGTCATTAGGGGAGTGTGGCGGAAAGAATGCCCGATGGGTCTCAAAAAATCCGACCGAGAGAAAAAAGGGTTGCGGCAGTCCTTGTAGCAGCAGGTCAACAGCGACTGGAGCGACGGTCTCGACATGAGTATCGGGAATTTGAAACACGCGGTCGTAGCCGAGACGTGCAGGGTCTTTTGAAAGATGTTGCTCACCAATCAAAACAGAACGGTATCCTGCGGCTCTAAGTGTGTGAATGAGGTGATGCGAGTAATCGTACAGGGAAAAGCCGAGATGGGCAAGGCCAAGCATGCCATTATTGTGAGCATACTGGCCTGTGAGGAGAACGGCACGGCTCGGTGAACAGGTCGGGGCCGCACAAAAAGCCTGCCGAAATAATACCCCTTGCTCTGCCAACTGTTGCAGATGCGGTGTCGAAACGGCATGCCCGTAAGGTTGAACAGAGCGGCCCGTGTCATGCGAGTTGATATAGAGAATGTTTGGACAGTTGGAGTGCATATATTTATACATCCTCTTCGTCTGCAACATCCTCTTTGAGTTCTTCCCATAACGCTTTGACGGTATGAGTTGTGACGCCGAAGCCGAAGCCGCGCCTCTGTAGGAAGGAGCCGAGACGTGTGCGAAATACTTTGTAATCCATATTGGGTAGACGTACAAGCGAAGCAGCCTTTTTACGACCTGCAATCAGGGCGCGTTCCTCGTCCCTGTCATCGCTGACTAGCTCGTCCACGACCTCGCGGTCAACACCTTTCATGCGTAACTCGTTCTTGAGGGCATTGGAGCCGCGCGGATTGAAATGCTCGCGTGACTCAATCCAGAACGAGGCAAAGGCACGGTCATTGACGAAATCGAGCCTATCCAATCGTTCGAGTACCGAATCGATAAGTTCTGGTGGCGTCTCTTTCTTTTTGAGATAGCGGCGCACCTCTTCGCGGCTACGTGGACGAAACGAGAGAAAATTCAGGGCGCGATCAACCGCCTGCTGTAGTGCCTCTTCGCTCCGCAACTGCACAAGCTGCTCTGGTGTAAGTATTTGTCCCACCTTGAGGCCCAGTTGCAGCACAATCAGGGCGTTGGCGCCCAACAAAAAGTGGTCATCGACAAAGATGCTGATGCGCTCTTTGTCAGTTGTTTGTGTTTGTAGTGAGGTGATACGCATGGAGGTATTGTACCACTACGCGTGTGATGTGGTGGCAGAATTATCAGGAATAACCTCTTTTTGACCTAGCTTGCGTTCTTTGCCAGCCAGTAGGCGTCCGATATTGTCGTAGTGCAGCAGCACCACGAATGCGGGACCGATAATGAGGAAGAGCAGCTCTGGTATGCTGACCCAACCGATGATGCGGAAAATAATGCCGCAGATAATAATGGTAAAAGCTCCTACAATGGAGCCGAGCGAGACATAACGCCAGATGGCTATTGTGCTTATTGCCGTTATTGCTGCAATTAAAAAGATAAGGGGCGAAATCACAAGTGTCGCACCGGCGCCTGTTATGACGCCGCGCCCACCTCGGAAACCGATAAATATAGGGTAGCAATGCCCCAGCAGTGCCGTTATACCAGCTACCGCAATACCCCAACCAGCACCATTGAGGGTAGGCACATAACGCGCCAGTAGCGCGGGACCGATACCCTTAGATAAATCAATAAGAAGGACAATGATAGCCGGTCCATTACCGAGGGTACGGCGCACATTCGTAGCACCCGTCTTCTTGCTACCATACTCACGAATGTCAAAATCTTTGCCACGTAATAGCTTGCCCATCCAGTAACCGGAAGGAATCGACCCCCACAGATAGCCAATGATTGCAATGAGGACGAGCGAAACAACGATACCAGACATGCTAGCACCCCTTCGTGTTGAATTTGTCGTTACGTATAGTACGCTCCATTAGGGCCTTTTTTCAGGTATCTGCGAGACCCTCTCTGTTCATCCTCATTATAGAACCGTTTCCCTGAAATTGCTAGGCTGGTATGTCGTCTTCGGGAAGAATACGTAGACTTACATCGATATTCAAATCCCGCACGAGTTTCTGCACAATCGCGACCTCTGGCGTGGCTCCTTGCCGAAAGTATGCGATATCGGGGCGGACAATCTGAAAGAGCTTTGTGAGAATCGTGGCAAAACCATAGATATAGATTGGTGTATTTTGAAACGCCTGCTCGATGTGTTCCGTTCTTGCGATGGTGGGCGTTATATAAGTAGAGAATGTAGATGGATAGATATCCTCTGTTCGCGGAACAAACACCACATCGACCTGGGCGTCGGTGAGCAATTGAAGGTCGCGCTCAAGCGGACGTGGAAAGCGTGCAAGTTCCTCAGCAGAGGTAAACTGTAATGGATTGACGAATATACTTACAATGCAAATCTCACACTCCTCTTGTGCTGTTTTCACAAGTGCTAGGTGACTCGCATGAAGATTCCCTGTTGTTGGCACAAAACCAACCGACCCTGCCGCAAGCCAACCGCGAGCGGTCTCAATCATCTCGTCCAGAGTGTAAATGATACGCATTGTAGCTCCCGCGCAAGACGCATTTTGTCACTATATTTCTATTCTTTACAGAAGAACGTTTGTAGTGTTTATATATACAAATATACAAACATGAAACTCACTACTCTTTACTTTTGTACGCTTTCTCGCCTTGAGTGTTGTACTTTGATTGCACCATTAGCGCAACACTATCGGGTCTATGTACCTGACCTGCTGGGTTTTGGCCTCTCTTCTCTGATCGCCCTGACATTCACTACTCCGGTGAAACATATACGACATTATGTCAAGACTTTCTCACACGAATAGTACAAAAATCGGCCATTATGCTTGCAAGTGGCTTGAGTTGTAACTATAGTGTTGCTTAACGGGGTTATCGCTAAACTCTACTATGGGAATAACATGGCACAGAAGGTAGTTATACAAAACATAGAATCGCGTCCGCATTAAGGAGCGACTGAGTGTGTGGCGCAAAACTTTTCCGCTTTGTCGCGAGTGGAGAAGAATAGGCTTGTATACGCCTTATGCTGAAAAGAGAAATGAAGAAATGGAAAAAAACATCGAAAATTAGGGTATTTATCTCTTGACGTAGCATCATTGACAACGTATAATTCCCGTCATGCGTATGACCTGTGCTTCGCTATCGGCAAAGATGTGGGAAATATGCCGCCTCAGTTGACATAAGAGAGTTATTGAATAACCACAAACGTAATACAGACGTACATCGATTGGGAATACTGAAAAAGTATTCATTTTCCTTTCCAGAAAATTGCTTACTAAAGCATGTATAGCGAATGTAGTAGCGTAGAAAACGCGAACAAGTAGAAGAGTGGGGGGATACGGCGTACAGCCCGGTACAGAGAAGAGGCGGTGTGAGGGAAAATGGCGATGCGGCAGAGCGTGTCAGTGAGAGGACGCCGTGTGCTGATATGTACGAGTATGTGAGGCGAGGATCGTGAGGAATGCGTATAGGTATTCATCGTCGCGGTGACGATGAGGTTAAGAACAGTAACAATCTGGAAGAGGCCAGCAGAGGATATCGACGACCTCACGACCAGGGAGGAGTTTTTCAATGAGTATTGGTGGACAGAGTGACGCAAAGTCTGAGCGCAGAATTTATCGTTTGACGCCGGAAGGCTTTGCCAAGAAGAAAGAACGCCTGGAATACTTAATCAACGTGAAGCGTAAGGAAGTCGCGGACTATATTCACGAGGCAAAAGAAGACGGTGATATCAGCGAGAGTGGCTCTTACGAGGACGCCAAGCATGAGCAGTCGAAGATCGAAGGCGAGATTATGCAGTTGGAGCAACTGCTCTCGGTCGCTGAGATCATGGCTCCCGACATGCATGTGACAGAGGGACCACACACCGTCCGTATCGGCATGCAGGTAGAGCTAGAGACAGAGAGCGGTGCGAAACGTAACTTCAAGATGGTGGAGACATTCGAGGCCGATGCTAAAGCAGGCTTGATCTCTGACCAGTCACCTGTGGGAAAAGCACTTATGGGTCATAAAGAGGGTGACCAGGTAAACGTGTCAACTCCTGGTGGTATCACGACCTATACCATCCTCTCAATCAAGCCTATGTTGTTCTAAACAGATATCTATGTGGATAAACGTTGGGGACGCAAACAAAGTGTTTGCGTCCCCAACGTTTGTCTATGTACTTTCTTATGAGACAACAAACTCTCCATCTTTAGCGAAAAGTTCGTCATCTACGCGAATTTCGCTACCTTGTCGCAGGTCACAAACCATGTCCCAGTGAATGGAGGATTCATTGACACCACCAACATCAGGGAAGCCACGTCCCAGTGCGAGATGCACGGTACCGCCCATTTTCTCGTCGAAGAGGATATTTTTGGTGTAGCGATCTACATTACGGTTATTGCCAAAGGCAAACTCACCGAGGCGGCGCGCCCCCTCGTCGGTACTGAGCATCTTTTCGAGGTAATCCTGCCCTTGTGTCGCCGTTGCCTCGACAACCACACCGTTCTCGAAGCGGAGCCGTACATCTTCGACCGAGCGACCACCGAACGAGGCTGGAAAACTATAACGTATCACGCCATTGGCTGAGTCTTCAACCGGACTTGTGAAAAACTCACCATCGGGAAAATTCTTTTTGCCATCAGCGTTGATAAAGTTTCGACCCGCAATAGAGAGCGTCAGGTCGGTATCCTGCCCCTGGATATGCACAGTGTGTTTGCCTTTGAGCCACTGCACCATGCGCTCCTGCTGTGCCGAAAGTTCCTGCCAGCGTGCTACAGGGTCTTCGTCGTTGAGAAAGCAGGCGCGATAGACGAAACCTTCAAAGTCGCTCAGCGACATATCGGCGTCCTGCGCGTAGGCGTTGGTGGGGAACATGGTGATTGCCCAACGTAGCGACCCCTCGGCGGAGCGTTTCATATACGTTGCACCAAGTTCCTTCTGTGCCCTCTGCGCCATCATCATCCTTGCTGGATCGATGCCGCTCATGGCCTTTGTGTTCTCCTGCGAGAAGATTTGTAGTTGCGTCTCGTACTCCTCGATAACCATGCGTATTGGGGCTGGAATACGCGTTATCTGTTCGTCGGAGCCTTCCTTGAAGACAATTTCCTGGATACCTGGAAGGTTGATGAATGTTTCGGGGTAGCCACCTGCAAGTAGCGTTTCACGTACAACTTCGTGAATTAACGGTGTGGCGATGGGACCGGACTGAATTGCCAAACGGTCCCCTTTCTGAATGCCGAGTGAGTAGTGTACCAGGACCTTTGCCATGCGTTGTAGTCGAATGTCAGCCATGTGTTTGCTCCATTTCTTATTGTTCTGTTAGTTGATTAGACAATGGCCGAAGCCACTGTTAGGTACATCCTATAGAAGACACAGCATTACGTTGATAGCCAATGTTGCATAATACCACGTTTGTAACGCATAGATGATGAGGTTGTCAATAGGTTTGTATTGACATAACCAACTTTGACAAGTAATATTAAGAAACGCCGTAAATGAGAGAGCCATAAGGTTATGTGCTGTTCAATGCGGACGGTCAGGAGCAAAAAAATTGTTTACGTTTGAAGACATGACCGCATCGTTTCTAAATGCGGCGCGGGCTAACGGGCTATCGGCACATCCCGAATATTGGAGCAATACGCGCACGCTCGAACGTGAATTTGCCTGTACCTGCCACATGGGGGACTGTGAGAACTCGGATCAGCGTAGTGCCTGCACTATATCATATACATGGGGCGCACTCGATACAGTGATTTCGCTCGAAGGTCCTGTTGGTATCTGTAACTTCTTTCATGAAGTGGTGCGGGACGATTGTCCACACCTGCATACCACCGAGATTCCACCTTTGGTTCTTGATCTCTCCTATTCGCTAGCACTTCATGGTGCCTTACCAACCGAGGAAAAGCTGCTCTCGCTGATGCAAGTTCTCAAGTTAAGGGCCAGCGAAAACAGCCAGCGTACCACCGAAGCGCGGCCAACTGTAAGTATGATTTTGCATGAAAATCGTTTGCAAGCCGATACCTTGAGCCTACAACAACGTGTGGAACTTCCCATCTGGCATCCGCTCGGCATGGAGGGTCTTATCCGCGAAGAGTCTTATCCCTTTGGTATGCATCCATCTGATTTACGTATTGACGGCTTCGACCCTGAGACTGGCGAGATGCACGAGCCGGACATGCCACGTCCCGAAGATTGGGCACCACAGATACTTGTTGAGGTCTGTGAAGATATTGTGCATGTGCTGCAAGCCCTTGATGCTAGCATCGCATATCGCCTCTCTTAAATACTCAATACAAAACACGGTACGTCGCCAACTGGCGACGTACCGTGTTTTGTATTGCTACCCCTACAAAAGTATGAGACACAATCAACCTCATGTGTGATGGCGATTCCTCGTTGCCGTGTTACACTTCCCATATAGAACCTTCATATATTAAAAACTTTTCGTGTAGAACAGGAGTCATCATTATGGCTGATACAGAGAGCGTTATTCATACAAAAGAACTGACCAAAACATTTGGCAGCCTCGTGGCGGTCAACAATCTGGAACTAGAGGTTATGCGTGGTGATGTATTTGGTTTTCTTGGTCCCAATGGTTCGGGCAAGACCACGACTATTCGCATGTTGCTCGGCCTGATTCGTCCCACCTCCGGCCACATCTCGATCTTCGGTATGGACAATAGTTCGCACATGCAGGCAATTCTGCCCCGTCTCGGCGCGATCATCGAGACCCCCGTTTTTTATCCCTACCTGTCGGGTATCGACAATCTGCGCTCGGTTGCGGCGGGTTCAGGCATGAAACTGGGCAAGACAAGCCGTGCGCGTATCGACGAGGTGCTGGATATCATTGATCTTCGTGGGCAGGCCAACGATGCCTTTCGCAAATATTCGCTGGGCATGAAACAGCGTCTTGGCATCGGGGCTGCTCTGCTGACGGACCCCGAACTGGTCTTGCTCGACGAGCCAACCAACGGCCTCGATCCGGCGGGTGTGCATGAGATTCGCCAACTCATTCAACGCCTTGCCGCGCTCGGCAAAACTGTCTTTGTGTCCAGCCATATTCTGTATGAGATACAACAGATTTGTAACCGTGTCGCCATTTTGCAAAAAGGACACCTGCTCAGGCAGGGCAATGTACAAGACCTCTTGCGACAAGGTGAGCAACTTATCGTGCGACTCAATACGCCTGATGAGACGCAATCTGCAATGCTTACGCTGCAAAAAGCCAGAGAGGGTATCGCGACGTGGTTGAAGGCGATCAACATAGATAGCGCGGAGCCGAATAAGCCTGTGCTACGTATAGATGCACCTGTGGCGCGTTCCTCGGAGATCACCGCTCTGCTAGCACAGCGTAATCTCTTCATCGCCGAAATGCATCCCTCACAGGCCAGCCTTGAAGAAATCTTCCTGGAATTAACCGCGGCACCCGAAGGCACACATCGAGGCATGAGTGCCATTGTCGGAGCATAACATAAGACATACGCATAGAGAAAGCGAGCTATACAAATGGCTACGATACCACAAACATTACCAAAATTGAACGGTTCCCGTTCCACACGTACTCCGTCGGTGGTGATGGGGCGACAGGATTACGCCAGCGTGCTACTGCGCTTGACCGCGATGGAACTCTATAAGATACGGCGACGTTTCATGTCGAAGGCCCTGCTTGGCTTCGGTCTGCTATTCATGGTCGGCATCTTCTTTCTGTTCGGCATCTTCGCGTGGAGCGATGCCAACAGGCCCGCGTCATCGTTTCAGCCACCAATCTGTGCCCCCAATATACAGAGTGAGTTTTGTGCCAGGCAACCATTGACCTCGGCGCAGTTGGAGCAGGCGAAACATAGCCGGATTGTGCGCGACTCTGACAATATGCTATTGCCGGGTTCACTCGACAATGTAGGTACCATCTTGTTCGATTTTCTTACGGTGTTGCCAATGATACTGATGGGCACCATCGTTGGTGGTGAGTATGGTCTAGGCACGGTGCGCCTGATGTTTACACGTGGTCCCACGCGCTTACAGTTCCTTTTCGCGAAAATCTTTGCCATTAGCGTGTGTATTGTTATTAGTGCTGTGGTGCTGGCTGTGGTGGGCATAGGAGTTGGCTTGCTCTTCAATGGAGTAACAGGCATTGCACCCACCTACACCTTCTTCACCTCGGCGTGGTTCGGACATGCGCTACTGTACCTGCTCTACATGATGCTCACATGGTTCGTGTTTGCGATAGTGGCGTTGGCATTCGGCACGATTGGTCGTTCCACCGTTGCGGGTATCGTTGGTGCGCTGGTCTGGTTCTTTATCGAGCCGATTTCGACGCGGATTCTATACCTTGTCACGCAGAGTATGACGGGCCAGTTGCACGATTTCGTGAATGCGATACCCGATTACTTCATCACGAACAACGTGAGTACGCTGATCCAGAATCAGAAGCACATTCTCTTTGGAAGCGATCCTGGAACCTTGTCCGATGCCCATGTCTGGATCGTGCTGGCGGTTTACGTAGTCGTCTTCCTCGTTGTATCATGTGTTGTAACAGTTCGACGCGATGTCACGAATTAGAAATTAGACATATGGACGTTCTTCCTCTTGATAGAATAATTTTTCAACTCATGGGGAAGAGCGACGTATATGTGATGATGTAGTAATGTAGCACATAAAATTTGGCAATGACATGTGTAACTCGATGGGCATGTTGTGTGGGACAAACGGGCGACCACAAGGGATCGCCCCTACCATACAGAGGTCGAATACATATACAAGTATAGTAGGGGCGATCCCTTGTGGTCGCCCGTCCGTTTGCTTCACGTATTTGCTCTATACACGAAGGGTTTTCTTCCATGGCAAAAGCACTCAATAGCACCGGCTCGCTCAGTCAGCCTGTCTCGCTTGCGCGTTCGCTGCAATCGGTGCAGACATTACGCCTTGCGCTTGGCTATACGGCGATGTTCGGCGCACTCATATTTCTGCTTGGTACAAGCTGGGATATTCAGTGGCATCAGTATATCGGACGCGATAGAACGCTGATTCCACCGCACATTATGATGTTGAGTGGCGTCACGTTGAGCGGCTTAGCAGGATTGGCCGCCATTGTTATCGAGAGTATATGGGCGCGACGTAGCTCAGTTGTGGCACGGAATAGCACCAACTTCTCCGACATCTTTTATGGTCCAATGGGTGCTTATATCGTTGGCTTCGCAGCCCTCAATGCCGCCATTGCCTTCCCACTCGATAGCTACTGGCATGCGCTCTATGGCATCGACGTGGCGATCTGGGCACCGTTCCACATCATGTTCGGCTTCGGCATGGCTACCGTCGGCTTTGGTGCCGTCTATATGCTGGCCTCCGCCGCCAATCTTGCCAGGAGCAGAGGCGACAAAAAGGCTACCCGTTGGGCTAATCTCGGTGTGGTGCTGACCTTCGCAGTCATGATGAGCATTTTCACATTGCTACTCTTTGATTCAATTGAGGAACGCAACTTCGTCAATCTCGGCTTTACAGAGGTGAGCCTCTTCCCATTGCTCGCTGGAGTGATGGTGACAACAACGCTTGTTGCGGTTGTACATGTTGTTCCCTGGCGTTGGGCGGCAACGGCGGTTGTTGGTTTCTACCTCGTCTTCGCGGGCATTATGGCACTGGCGGTCCAACCTGCCACCGACTACCTGCTCACGCTTGAACGTCTCACCTATCGGCATGGTCGTCCTGTCACCTCGATTGTCGCCCTGGAATGGTTCCTGGCACCGCTTATCGTCGCAATCTTGATTGATGTTGTGACGCACCTGGCACGCCGCCGCCACTGGTCGGCACGTACCATCACAATAGTCTATATTCTCATCGCTTTGATTGCGACAATTCCAATGCCCGCGATCTACCCCATCTATTCGCTGTATATCATTGAATTGTTTGGGATTGGGAACATCGTGTTTTCGCTGCTTTTTGGATTGGTGGCGACAACACTTGGCACATGGTTCGGACGAAACGTAGGCGCGTCTCTACAGGCACTTGAGAGGTGAGAAAACCATGTCCAGAATTTTGCAACGTCTGCTGTTGCTTGTCGGCATCGTCGCATTGCTGGTTGTGCTGATCGAGCTTGGCTTCTCGGTTGCCGCCACCACACATGGTAGCACACCTGCGCGTGTCGTGCATGTGAACGCGGGTCCCTATCCGCTCACCATCAATCTCTATAAAGACCCGGCGAATGCTGGCTATGCTCTACCCTTTTCTATCGCGCCACAACAGGGTATCAACGGCACGCTAACCTACGATGTGTTCTCGGTGCCCATGCATGGCATCCATGCAACACCCGTTCGCGCGAGTCTCAGTCCCGACGCCAATATACACAACGGCGTACAGGGCACAGCGGAAATCACCGTGCAAGGCAATTGGACATTACGCATCACCGTCACTGGTCCATCTGGTACCGATGTGGTCGAGGTGCCTATCACGGCCACCGCTCCATCTGCGATTCCGCTCTGGCTTGGCTGGTTGATCGGTCTGATTCCACTCTATGGCCTGCTCGCCTTCTTGCTGTTACAACGTGGCAAAAAGAATAAGAGTGCCGTTATGGATGAAGAGGTTGTGGTAACGCCGGAGGGTGTAACGCCACCCGTTGGTGCGTGATATAGAGGTTAAATTTTTGGGCGACATTGTTTGTAAATCAACGGGCGACCACAAGGGTCGCTCCTACCATACACGATGTTGTGTTACACGCACGAAAATATAGTAGGGGCGACCACAAGGGTCGCCCGTTGATGGGCATGTTGTGGTTGCCCGTAGGTCTACAAATTTGCGGTATATTTACAGATTTTCAGGAGTACATCAAACATCATGCAAAAGCCTCGTCGCTGGTCGGGCTTACAGGCTCGCATGACAATTTCATACGTGATGGTGACAGTTGTCGCGGTCCTTGCGTTGGAACTGGTGCTGTTCGCGTTCATCGCGCTGTTTTTTCTGAAAAGCGGCAATGGTATTGTGTCTAAGCTCAATCAAACGGCTCAGCAATACGCGCAAACCATTTCCGTGAAGGTCAAGAATGGAACGCTTGATACACGTTCCAGCATTTCTCTTGGCGACCGAGGCGCGACGGCGACGCCAGGAGAGAGCATCACCAGCGATCAAGCGGTGGTTGTGCCCTATCTCAACGGTAATCAAGTAGAACCACAGGCGTACACCTTCGCGCTGCTCATCACTCCTGATAGACGTATTCTCGCGACCTCGTACCCGAAGCGTTATGCCATCGGTACGCCTGTTGCTCAAGTATTGTCAAGCAGGGTTGCGTTCATCGAGGAAAATGGTTTGAAGGGTAATGCGAACAGCAGTACAGATATCTCGTTGACAAGCAACAATGTTGCCTATACCGTCGAGCCGGTCTGGAATAGTCGGCACGAACTGGTTGGTGCGGTCTATGTGCAGACTCCGCTGCCGTCAATGGATAGGCGCGCGATACTTGCTTTCATCGTCTCGTTTATTGGAAGCAGTATCCTCTTACTCTTGGTGGTGACTCCTATTGGTGCCGTCTTCGGTATGGTGACGACGTTTGGCCTTGTGCGCCGTTTACGTAGCCTTGCCACCGCTACTACGCTGTTTGCCGATGGGCACTATGACCAACGTGTGCGTGTGAAGGGCAAGGATGAGGTGGGGCAGATGGAGTACCAATTCAACCGCATGGCGGAACAACTTGCACTGAGTATGGCGAAACAAAAAGAACTGGCGGAATCGAACGCACGCCTCGCCGAGCGTTCGCGTATCTCGCGTGAACTGCACGACGCTATTTCGCAAGACCTTTTCTCGCTCAGAATGCTTGCAGGTGGACTGCAAACCGCTCTTCCCGCGGATTCCCCCGTCCATCAGCAGATTGTTACGCTAGAGCAGACAAGCACCAACATGATACGCGAGATGCGTGCCCTGCTACTAGAATTGCGTCCATCACAGCTTGAACAACTAGGGCTTGCGGAATCGCTGGAAGAACTGGCGAAGGCGTATCACACACGTCTCGGTATCACCGTAACAACGCACATCACAGTCGTTCAACTGAGTCCCCGCCTAGAACATACGCTGCTACGTATCGCGCAAGAGGCGGTGACGAACGCGGCCCGTCATGCCAACGCGACAATGATTACGCTGACATTGGAAACACAACTACAAGATGTTGCCTTAACCATCACAGACAACGGTAAAGGCTTTCATCCCGAAACATTGGATGTCCAGCATGGGCTTGGCTTGCGCCTGATGCAAGAGCGTGTAGAGGAGCTACACGGTACATTCCTGTTGCATAGTGAGCCATGTCAAGGCACACGACTCTTTGTTTGTTTACCGCAAGAGGTGCAGGTATGATACGTATTTTGATTGTCGATGACCACGCCGTTGTGCGACAGGGACTACGCTTCTTATTAGAGCAACAGCCAGACATCAACGTCGTCGGCGAGTGTGGCGATGGTACACAAGCGGTAGCCCTCGCCAGTAGCATGCTTCCCGACGTAATTCTGCTTGACCTGCTCATGCCGAAAATGGACGGTATGACGGCGGTGCGCGAAATCAAGCGTATCACCCCCGTCACGCAAATCATCATCCTGACCTCGTACTACGAAGACGATCAGATTTTCGGTGTCATCAAGGCGGGTGCCCTCTCCTATTTGCTTAAAGATAGTAGCCCACAAGAACTCGTCGCAGCCGTGCGAGCCGCAGCGCGTGGTGAAAGCACGCTGCACCCGATGGTCGCCGCCAAAGTCCTGCGCGAAATGCAACAACAATCACCCCTCGACGAACTCACTCCACGCGAACGCGGCGTATTGATACTGATCGCGCGTGGCCGTTCCAACCACGAAATCGCAGTCGAGCTTTCCATCGGTGAGCAGACCGTCAAAACACACGTCTCGAATATCCTGTCAAAGCTGCATTTAGTGGATAGGACGCAGGCCGCGATCTATGCGCTACAGAAAAGGCTGGTGCCGTTGAAGGATGCGCTGGATGGGTAGCGCGAGAAATAGCAGAAAAGGAAACTTCCAATGTCAACTAGATCGACGCTTTGGACTGAGGGTGATGATGCACCTATCGAACGATTGGACCTTGCGGTACGTACCTATAACTGCTTGAAACGTAGCAATATTAACTCGGTTGGTCAACTCTTAGCCCTCCACAAAACCGAACTTCTTGTATTCGTAATTTCACCGCACAAAACTATGAGGAAGTTCGGGCAAAGCTCGTTGAGTATGGTTTCATACGATTTGATAGACCAATCGGACCTTTCCTCGACGATAAAGAGAATGATGCTATATAACAACATTTCGTAGGGACCACGTTTACGGCGTCCGAGGACGTGATTTATCACGCTAGATAGGTTATAGTACATCTCACAGATATCGTTGACAAGGATTTCATGCGATAAATCGCACGGCGGACGCGATCAATCTGGTCCCTACGAAATTTTATGGATGTTTTATATGGAGGTCCAATTATGGTTGCACAAAGAAGACCACAGCGTATGACCGTCGATGAGTGGCGCGAGTTGGAGCAAACAAGTCATGACATTAAACACGAATATATTGATGGGTACGTTTATGCAATGTCAGGGGGAAGCCTTTCGCATGGTCGTATTGGTAGCAATGCGTTTAGGACTTTTGAGGATGCGCTTGCAACGGCGGGAAGGTCTTGTTATGTTTACAGCTCGGATATAGCTGTACGCATCTCCGAGAGTCGCTATACCTATCCCGATACTTCAGTGTCCTGTGATGAGCGAGATCGACCCACACGCAACAAAACAGAGGTGCAATCACCTCGTGTCGTTGTCGAAGTGCTATCTGATTCTACAGAATCATATGATCGCGGCAAAAAGTTTTTCTTGTATCGTTCCTGTCCCACTCTGCAAGAGTATGTGGTTGTTGCTACAAAGTATCAATCCGTTGAAGTATACCGCCGCACCACACAGGGATGGACAAACTACCAATTCTACGGCCCTGGTGACGAGATAGAGCTTACAAGCCTCGGTATACATATCTCAGTGAGTTCTCTCTATAGAAATGCGGACGTGCCTGAAACGATAGAGGACCCAGAGGGCGAGGTTTAA
>JAABVA010001142.1_pt1 | contig 29211 bp, 27 predicted proteins | sample 5560331 | NCBI WGS metagenome assembly JAABVA01 (sample SAMN12812661, study PRJNA571458) | rock metagenome | isolation source: Antarctica rocks | place: Antarctica: Victoria Land, Mt New Zealand sud | collected 2016-01-07 | reverse complement strand
TTTTAACCCGGAACGTTCAAGGCTCGGCGTGAACGGCATCTTCCATATGGTGACCCGAACGGGCTGGTCCGGCCAGCAAGACTCTCGGATTTTGCAACGACCAGTTCTGCTCCGTAGTACGTGATACGCCAGATTATCACGTGCTGATTGGACACGGCTCCGCCAGGCTCGGCTGAGCCGGCAACGATCCCCACCTTGCCGTCGAGCCTGAAGATCCCGCCTCTGGCGGGCGCCTAAACGGACTTCATGGCGTCGTAGATGCTGCGCTCGTACTGGCCATAGAGCCGCATCGTCGGCACGTCGCCGAACGGCAACACCTGGGTCATGATGACCGCGGTGAGATGCCGGGCCGGGTCGATCCAATAATGGGTGTTGAACAGACCGGCCCAAGTCAGGCTGCCGGGGCTGCGGCCGTTCGGGCCCGGCTGCATGTTGATCATGTACCCAAGGCCCCATTTCAGGCTGATGCCGGGGAAGAAGTCGACGTCGGTCGAGCGTGCGGGCGCGGTGGTCTTGAGGATGCCCGCCTCGAGCTCGCCAATCTGGTTGGTATTCATCAGCGCGACCGTTTCCGGCCGCAGGATGCGCGTGCCGTCGAGCGCGCCGTTGCCCAGCATCGCCCGCAGCAGGGTCAGGTAGTCGCCGGCGGTCGAATAAAGCCCGCCGCCGCCGGCCCAGAACTCGGGCGTGAACAGCGTTTCCAGCGGCTGCGGCTGCAACGAGCCGTCCGGCATGCGCTGGTGAACGCTGGTCTGCCGCGTCCGCTGCTCCGGGGTGGGCGCGAACGACGTTTCCTTCATGCCGAGCGGCCTCGTGATGTGCTCGGCCACGTAGGCGTCGAGCGTCTGGCCACTGACCGACTGCACGGTCAGCCCGACCCAGTCGAGATTGATGCCGTATTCCCAGCGGGCGCCGGGATCGAACACCAGTGGCAGCCGTAGGGAGGCGATCTTGCCGGTGCTGGTGGATGGCATACCGCTGGCCTTCACGTAACGGGCGGTGTCAGCGTCCCACTGCTCGTAGCTGAAGCCGGCGGTGTGGGTCAGCAGATGGCGCAAGGTGATCGGCCCCTTGGCCGGGCGAAGCTTTGGCGCACCATTGGCGTCGAACCCGTCCAGCACCTGTGGCGCGCTCAGCGCCGTGTCGATCGGCGGCACCGGGTCGTTCAGCTTCAGCTTGCCTTGCTCGACGAGCTGCATCGCGGCGATGGACGTCACCAGCTTGGTCATGGAGGCGATGCGGAACACCGTATCCATCGTCATCGCCGGGCCGCGTGCCAGGTCGCGCGTGCCGAACGCGGCCTTGTAGAACACGCCCTTGTCAGAGGCTGCCATGGCGACGACGCCGGGGACCTCCTTTGTGTCGACGGCCCGGCGCAGCACGGCGTCGATCCCGGCCCGGGGAACGGCCTCGCCGGGCGTCGTTGCGGCGTGACCCAGCCGCGGCGCGAGCGCCAACGAGCAAACCGCCGCCGCCGCCCCGAGCACTTCGCGTCGACCCTGCATGTCTGCCATGGCGTGTTCCTTCCCTAGTTCCGTGCGTCGAGGCCCTTGTTGCAACCTCTCGTTGCCGACGGCGTCCCGACGCTATGGGACCTGGCCGGCCAAGGCAACGCGCCATCGGCTCTAGAACATGGACCAGCGCGGCGCATGGCCTGTCAGGACAGCAAGGCCCTCCTAGATATGGGCAGAAGGGAACCCTTTCCGGCGCTTTTCCACAGCTTTGTAAATGACTGATCTATAAAGACCTCGCTGCGCCGGAAAGGGTGTGCGAGAATCTTTAGGGATTGGAGGCCCGTATGTGGCAGTTGCACACGGTAGCGAAAACAGGGGGCCCTCGATGGAGCCTAGTGGGAAGTTTTGACAGCATCACGGCCGCTGGCCGCCGCATCGTCGAACTTGAAGAATACCCCGTCGCCGGCCTACATCTGGAGGTGCATATCGACTGCACAGCCGACGGCGACAGTGACGCTCTGACCATCTTTGAGCATACCGGCCAGCGGGCGCTCTATGCGATCAAACGAGTGATGCAATGAAGATCGGCTATGCCCGCGTGTCCACGGACGACCAGAACCTTGCCCTTCAGCTCGACGCCCTCCATGCGGCCGGCTGCGAGAAGGTGTTTGACGATACCGCTTCCGGGGCCAGGGTGAACCGCAAGGGGCTGGCGGCGGCCCTCGATGCTTGCGCGGCCGGGGACGTGCTGACAGTCTGGAAGCTCGACCGGCTCGGGCGGACGCTGCTCGATCTCGTCGCCCTGGTGGAAGCCCTCAAGAAGCGGGATGTCGGGCTGAAGGTGCTGACCGGGGCAGGGGCCTCCATCGACACGACGAAGCCGGAAGGCCGGCTGTTCTTCGCCATGTTCGCCGCCTTTGCCGAGTTCGAACGGGAATTGAACTGCGAACGCACCACGGCCGGCATGAAGGCGGCAAGGCGGCGCGGGGTCCATGTCGGCCGGCCGCGCAAGCTCGACGCCGGCAAGCTGGACATGGCGGCGCAGCTCATGGCGGAGAAGTCGCAACGGGAGGTCGCCAGGGCACTCGGCGTGGCCGTCTCGACGCTGCGCGGAGCGATGAAAGATCATCGTAAAGTGGCTGAGACACAGACAAGTACACAACAGAGGAAGAGAGCATGAGTGATACGCGGTTTGACGGTAAGCGCATCCATAAGGCGAATAGCGCGAGGCAAGCGATTTACGATATCCGTGGAAAGTACATTCATAAAGCCAACAGTGCCAGCCAGCCTGAATATGAGATACGTGGGGACTACATTCACAAAGCACATAGTGCATCGTCCCCGGAATTTGAAATTCGTGGCACCCGCATTCACAAAGCCCATAGCGCAAGCCAAGCCGTATTTGAAATCCGCTAGTCAGAAGCCATATTTTGCTCGCCTCGCCTTAAAAGCGTTTTCACCACCTTCCATGATTTTTTTAATTGCTTCTCGAACCACTGGGACGTCTATCGCGCCTTCATCGACAATCTTACCGCCAGACTGATCACCAGACTTACGATAATCGCACCAAACAACCAGTTCAGCATCACCGTTGACCACCAGATTTGCGTTATGACTGGCGAAAATGATCTGGCGCTGCTGCTTTGCAAACCATATCTGCTCAACAATTTCAGAAATAACCGGGTTATCCAAGTCCTCCTCTGGCTGATCGATTATCAAGGGCGGACCGACTTCATTGAGCAGTGTCTTCAGAAGCGCAGTAGCCTGCTGACCAGCAGATGCGTTCTTAAATGGTATATAGTCATTTTCACGAGATTTGTATTCAAACACCGGCTCGCTGGCGATCTCCACAAGTGACAGTTCCAGCCAATCGGCCGATGTTAGCCGCGTGGCAATTTTGTCTAGATCAGCGGCCGAGAGTCCCGCGCGTACAAGGACAGGAGTGCTTGGACGCTGTCCAGCTCCTTCCTCTTCTGGCTTGAAACTGGCTAGCATTTCCAATTCGCGCAACAGCCCTTGCCATGTCGCTACAGGCTCGGGCGCAGTAGTAATCGCGGCGGCGATATTATCAATCTTCTCCCTGCGTAAATTCGAGCCGGATAAGAAATCTCGAAGACGCTGAGCAAAGTTTTCTGCGTTGGCGAAACGCCGGATCGTAGCACGTATTGCTCCGGAAGAGTTTTGCGTCAGGACTTGGCACTGCTCGTCCATCAGCCGGTCATGGTCCTGACGATGTGAAATCCAGGCTGCGCGTTCAGCTTCGTATTGCTCCTCGACGCCCTGCAAACCCTTAAGCTGTTCCTGCAGCCGTGCTGTTTCGGTGTGATATTGATTAAGCCGTGTGTTAAGCTGTTCGAGTTCGGTTACACGCTCTTTGTGCGCCGATGAGCGCTGCATTGCAGCAAAATAGGCCTGCTTAAATTCCGCACTGGCGGTCGTCCATTTACCCCATGGGGAAGACGAGTCCGCCTGTCGCTTGGAAAAGTCATCCAGCTTCTCATTGAGTTGCGCTGATAGCGTCGTCGCGGCGTTCATCACAGATTGATAATCAGCCGCGACCTCTGCGAAAATTTCAGGTTCGACTGTGCTTACGGCCGCCTTTGCCGCTGTCATGTTGGCATCGGCCTTCTGGGTGAGGTCGGCGAGGGTTTCGCGGATGGATTGTATGCTATCCGTCCACGTCATTATGAGCCGAGAGGTGGCGCTATATCCCCTTTCGCGATCGAGTATCAGACGATCTTCCGGCGCCAGACCAGTCAGCGAGGCCTGTATGCTCGCCGCTTGTTCCTGGAGGGAGCTGGCCGCTAGATCGCGGTTGGAAAGCTCCCTGCTAAGCGATACCGCCCGCTGGCGCGCGGCATACCTCTGCCTTAAGCGTGCGGCGGCCTCCTCACCCTTCGCTCTAAGGTCGACAAGATCGGATCGAATAGGAGTGGTCAGAAACCGGGTCAGCTCGTCGATCCTAACGCTGACGTTGCTAAGTTGCTTCTGGCTATAGGCTTGTATCGGCAAAAGAGCACGGACGTCAGCCTCCGTGCATGCACGCAATTCTGAATCTCCAATCTTTAACATCACAGAGCCGTCTTTGCTGTGACGACGAACAATATGCGGCATGCACTCTAAACCCGAGTGCCGAGAAACCGCTTGGCAGCTGCTAAAAGCGTTGACGTAGGCATGTGTCCCTGACGTATGCTCGGCACAGATCGGCCCGGGCATCCCGGCGCGAGAGCGGCGATGGTCCGGGCGAGATCGGAGGATGCCTTCAATGCCGACGTACATTCAGGTCCGCACGGTCAGCGAGCTTTTCCCCATCCACGTCGTGGATGACCGCGGCCTCCCCCACGTCGAGCTCACGGCCTATGCCTGCCGTTCGCCCCGCCACCATTCGCCCCAGACCGCCCGCGCCTATACTAGCGACGTCGTCGCCTTCGCCTCCCGCGCCGAGGGCGACCCGGTCGTGCTGCGCCAGGGGTGGCGCCTGCTCGGCCCGCCAGACGAGGCGCGCCGCGTCGTCTCCCACGTCCTGACGGCGTCGATGCGCTGCATGCTCGTGGTCGGGCGCGACCGCCTCGGCTTCGAAACCTGCTCGGTCAAGCCCACCTGGCAGACGGGCCGCAGCCTGGAGCGCTCGCTCGCGGCGCTACGCTCTTTCTACGCGGTCCTGCGCCTGCACGGCTTCTACCCGCACGCCAACCCGATGGAGGCGGACGGGGCTAGGCAAGCAATCGAGGCCGAGGCCCGCGCCGAAGCCGAGGCGTTCCGGCGCCTCCATGGCCGGGGCCGGATGTCTCCTCAGAGTGGCGTAGACCTCCCTTTGTCCGTCGTCGAGCGCCGCACGTCGGCGGCCTACTTCCGGCTGCGCGGCGAGCGCTGGCTGCCGGCCGTGCTCGACGACCCGGCCCTGATGAGCGACGTGCTGGCCGCGGGCGAGCGGTGGGGGTGGTCCCTGCGGGAGACGGCGCTCGTGCGCGTGCTGTTCGACGCCGGCCCACGCGTCGGCGAGGCCTGCGCGCTGACGCTGGCCGACTGGCACCCAAGCAAGTTCCTGCGCGAGGTGCTCGCGTGCAACAAGGGCAGCCTGGGCCGGCGGGCCAAGCGGCTCATCCTCACCGACCGCACCGTCAAGGTGCTGCGCCGATACGTGGACGAGGAGCGGTCGCGCCTGGACCCGCGCGGCCGCAGGCTGGCCGACTTCCTGCGCGCGGACGCCACCGAGCTGGCCGGTGCGCCGCTGTTCCTGACCGCGGCCGGCACGCCGCTCAACCCTGACTACTTCCGCCGCGACTTCTGGACGCCCGCGCTGCAAGCTGCCGGGATCAAGCTGCGCTGCCACCAGGTCCGGCACTGGTACGTCACCCAGGCCCTGAGCGCCCTTGCGGCGGGCGCGCGGTCCGAGGCGCAACTGGTGTGCGACCGCCAGGCCTTCCGCGAGCTGATGGCGTGGCGGACCGACATGCTGCCGGTTTATGACCAGGCGATCCGCCGGCACGACCTGCCGCGTACCGCTGCGCGCATCCACGCCTGGATCGACCGGCGAGGCCGGCGGCCCGCTGCCCGCAAGGAGGGCGGCCCGGGGCGACGGGAGATGGTGCCGGTTGGCTCGGCAGCGTCCGAGGCCGCGGCGATGCTGGAAGAGATGCTGGGTGGCGGAGAGGGGCCGTGACCGCGCTTGAAGTAGCGGCCGAGGCAACGACTTCGAACCGCCGCGGCACCCGACGGCTGGCGGCGAGCCGGGCGGCCAGCGCCCGCCGAGAGGCGGCGAACCGGACAAAGGTCTTTCAGGTGATGGAGGCCGTCCGCGCTTCCGGGGTGTCGAAGTCGGAGGCGGAGTTCATAGCCGAGACCGGACTGAGCAAAACTACCATCACCAAGCGCGCGCGTGCCTACCTGCAAGGGATCATCGCCGAACTCCTTGGTGCGGAGGTCCGGGACGACGAGGCGTTCAGTGCCTGGATGACGCTCTATCGTACCTTCGCCAGCCGTATCTGGCATTTTCGGGAGGGTTCCGCGGTTCACGCGCGGTTCCTACGCCTCAACATCGACACCCTGGACCGGACCAGCCAGCCGGTCACCTTGAGCGCGATCCGTAAAATGAGCGGCGCCGCTATGCAGCTGGTCGTGGCGGCGCTTCGGGCGTGGGAGGCCGAGACTGGCCGCAAGAGGGCGCAGGGGCGAGCGCGCCTGCCAGTGACGCTCGCCATGGTGCTTCCGCTGATAGACCCTGCGCTGCACCGCGTGCCGTTCACGTTTTTGGACGACCCGCGGACCCACCGTTCCATGGACATGGCGACCCTGCGACTGATCTCCAGCCTTGATTCGCCGAAACTGCGGAACACCGCCTTCCTCTGCCTTGCCATTGCTCCGGCCACATCCAGAAACGACAACCGATTTTTTGGGATGTGGAGCGAGTTCCTTCCCGCGCTCGGCCTGGCAGACATCGACGCGGTCGAGCCGGACGCGTTCTACCCCGCCTTCCACGACGGGTGCATTCTGCCCGAGCTCACCCCCTCGATCCGGGCGCGCTGGCTGCAGTCCTACTTCCGCCTGCTGAGCGAGCAGGAGATGTACTTCGAGCGCCTGACGCCCGAGCAGGCCAGCGCCCTTGCCCCGTTCCGGCTGCACGCTGTCAAGAGCGCGGCGTTCTGGCGTCGAAGCCGGCTGCCTCGGCAGCTCACCGCCGAGAGCAGAGGCAGGCGCAAGGCCGCCACCGCCGCCGTGCATGACAAGTTCTACTTTTTCCGCAATATCGCCGAGCGGCGCCTCAATCAACTTGTGCGCCTGCGCCAGGCGTTCCGGGACGCCTGCGGCCGGGTCCGGAGCAATCCGGGCACCACCTTCCCCGTCTCGTTTGCCTACTCGGAGGAGGTTGTCATGCCCGCTGGGTCGGCGCGCACCGTCACGCACCGCTACCGGCTCTGGGACGGGCACGCACTGCGCCGCGCCCACGAGCCCGTCGCACCCAAGCGATACTACGCGTACAAGGAGAATTACCAGGGCTTCGCGATCCGCCCGGACGCCCTGTTCCTTAGCTACGAGGGTGCCTCGGCGGAGCGCGAGACCGCGGAGCAGGCGGAGTTCTGGTTCGCGGACCTGCTCCGGGCAGGCGGGTTTTCCTACGATCCTGACCTGGCCCCTCTTGCCGCCCTGGGCTACAAATCGGCCAAGTCGATCTACCCGCCCGCCCGGCCCGACTGGCCCTTCAGCACGGCCAGGTGGCTGAAGCGCGTCGCGGCCGACCTCGGCCTGCTGTTCCTTCCTGTAGAAACGCTGCTGGCGTCCGGCCTGGTCGGCCAAGCTTCCCTTCAGACCATGACAAAGACCGGTGCGCGGGTGGGCGAGGTGCTGCAGATCCGCCTCACGCGCGAGCACCTGACGCGGGTGGAGCTGCCAGGAGGCAAGGAGGCGATCGCGTTCCGCGCCATACCCAAAGGGCGCGAGACCGAGGAGCCGTTCTACATCGACCTACGCTGCCTCAAGGCCCTGCAGGCCTGGTTTACCTTTTTCCGGGAACATGAGGGCAGGGCCGTGGTGCTGCGGCCGCACTTCACTCTCCGCACGAAATGCGAGCCGGCGCCCTACTTGTTCCAGTTCGGGGGACGGCATTTCGACCCGCAGAACATCAACGCCTGCATGCGTTTCCTGCTGCACGGCGTCCAGGTCCTGACGGCACGAGGCGAGGTTGTGCGGCTCAGCGCGCACCTGCTGCGCCACGGCTTCGCGACCGAGCTGCGGGGGCTCGGGGTGCCGATCGACGTGATCGCACTGCTGCTCAATCAGCGGGATGTTGACGTGACGCGCTACTACGCCCAGCCCACGCCGGCGCAGCTGGTCGAGTTGCAGGAGCGCATTTTCGTCGATCGGATCGATCTTACGCGCACCCACCTCCGGGCGCCCGCGGAAATCCGTCGGCAGGTCGAGGAGGCGCGCGGCGGCGTGGGCGCGCTGGTGCCCGTGGTCGGCGGCACCTGCACCGTCGCTAACATGTGCCCGGCCAAGTTCGCCTGCGTCGGTTGCGCGGGCAACGCCCCCGACCCACACAAGCGGGAGCAGGTGGAGCAGTTCAAGCGCATCTGGGAGGACATGGTGCGGCTCGCCTCCGAGCAGGGGCTGCTGACGGAAGAGCGCAAAGCGCGCGGGGTGGTGGCGGGTAGCGAGGACATGCTGGCCGAGATGGACCTGATCGAGGCCGCCGAGCGCGATGGGATGCGGTTGGCCGAGATCCGCTTCGCCCAGCCGTCCCCGTCCGGCAAGCAGCATGGAACCCGGTGAGAGCCACGGCGCGCAGGGAGGGGCTGGGAGCCGAGCGGGAACCGCCGGCCTCGCTTCGTCCCACCTACGACGCTCGGCGCGCGCGCAGCGTCGCCGCGGTCCGGGCAGCGATCGCGGCCTTGGCGGCGGAGGGCCGCCGCGTGACCCTGGCCGCCGTCGAGCAGGTGTCGCGCGGCCTGCCCGGGGGCATGGTTTCGGCCAAGACGGTGCTGCGCAACCCCGAGTGCCGGGCACTCTACGCTGGGGCGGCCGGGATGACCACCAAACGCAAGAGGTCTTCGGGTCAACGCACGCTGCGGGCCGAGTTGGCGGCGGTCGCTGACAGGGTTGACCACAGCGACAACGGCGGGGCGGCAGCCTCGGCCGCATCCCCGTCCGCCGCCGAGCTGCGCCGCGCGCAACGCCTCGACCGGCGCAACAAGCGGGAGCTGGCAGCCATGGTCATCCGGCTCGAACGCGAAATTGAGGCGCTCCATCGCCACAACGCCAACCTGCGGGAATGCTTGCTTCGGAATGGCCTCGGGTGCAACGGGCGGGCCGAGACGGAGCTGACCTCGGCAGGACCATCGACGTGACGCCCATGAAAAGGAATGCTGTCTTTCGGTCATCAACGGTGGCCGGTGCAGGAGAAACGCCGGGTTGGGTGGGAAGCGGCTGTAGCGGATCCGACCCTCAAGCCTCACCTGATAAGTGTAAAACCAGATCACGTTGGTGATCCCCGCCTCTATGCTCGAAAAGGTAGAGGGCTTGGAACTCTCCGAAAACAGGTCGCCCGTTCTCAACCGGGACGCAGACCTGAACCTGCGTCAGTGCCGCCCGAAGATGGGCGGGCATGTTGTCCAATCCCTCCTCCTCATGCCGGTACAGTCCTCGCCCTTCCGGCGCTATACGCGTGAAGAATGCTTCGAGGTCAGCCTGCACCTCCGGGTCTGCATTGGCCTGCACGAGCAACGAGGCCGAGGTATGCCGGCACCAGACGACGAGCAGGCCGGTCTGGATGCCCCGGCTTTCCACCCAGCCACAGACATCTGCAGTGACATCAAACAGTCCCTGACCCGTCGTAGAAACCTGGAGGTGGTGCAGGGCTTGACGCATGGACGACCTCGGCTGGGTGGAACCAAGCTACCCTGGAAGCAAAAACGGCTTCACACAATGACTGCTTTAGGTCGAACTTAGCGATGGCGAAGCCTCGTTCCCGAACGTTGACGGGGTGGGCGCGTCACTGCAACGCGACCAGATCTCGTTTCTCGGTTCGGCTGGGGCCCGTTTCTCCGCCCCGGCCTGTACGACCCCGAGGAGCCGCGCGCAGCGGCGGTCAAGGGTGCGCAGCACCGCGCAGCGGCGCCCGCTGGGCGCCCTTGACGGGCGCGAGCCCGGCGCCACGCTTGATCTCGCCGGGTCTCCTGCCAAAGGTGTCGTTCTGCCGAGTAGCCACAATTTGGCGTATGGAAGGCCAGCATGCACACGATCTCCAGCGGGAATAGCTACGGCCTTTGCCGAGGACCGGAGCACCGCCAGAGTGAGGCTACGCCGTAGCAGTCGGTCTGGTTCAAGCCATCGGTCAGAGACTCATGGGCAAAGGCTGGTCAGACCTCGCTAAAAAGGTTTGACAGCGCCACTCCGTATAACGCTGTGAAGCACGAATGTCACATCGACAGTTGCACCCAGTGAGGTAAGTGTGGTCTCGATCAGGCGTGCTCTCCGAGCCTGATAGTTGGGTGAGTCCTCATCAGGAACACCGGGAGGCTGGTCGCACAGCGCCCATCTCAGATATTCAAGTATAGTCGACTTACCCGTGCCACGACCGCCGATAAGCGCCGAATATTGCCTATTTAGCTCCAGGTCGATGGGACCAAGAAATGTGCTGTTGCTGACCTCGATCCGTGAAATGGTTATAGCGGGAAGCTGAGGCTCATCTTGCGATATACGGGATTCCTGCGCGAGACAGGCTTGGCGTAAGGCTTCCGCGGTCGGCACCGCCCATTTCACCCATGTGGCGTGAACACCAAGCTTTGCGTGGTCCGTTTGCCGATTATCAGATGTCTGAAAACAGCCAATCCGCTTATTGCCCCAGTCCCTGACCTTGCCGTCGAGACGCGCCCTGAAACCGGGCTTCAGCTTATCGATGCTGCCGTCGATATACCCCCCAACGCACGGCATATCCGCATACTTTCCGTGCTGGCCATCTCTCAGGAGAGAGACCTTGCCTTCACCGCTTACGTTTGGAAGGATTAGGTATCGTCCTTTCAACCAAGTGTGCTCATCCAGCTTGTCATGAAGCTGTGAAAACGTTTGGATATTGTGGATGCGATTTACATTGCCGTTTCGTGCTTCAGTATTCGGGACCGGGTTGATGGTTAGTGCCGTCTGAAGCGCCTGAAACAGATTCTCAGGAAACTCGGAGTCCAGGATGATAATCGCCTGACAGGGAACACCAAGTGTCAGCTCCATGCCCGGGAATACGGTAATGCGCTCTTGCCCGGCAAGCAGGTTGCCGTCAGACCCTGTTTCTTCCGCTGCTGCGCGGCGCACGTACTGCACGAATGCCATGTCGTGGTGATCAGTAACAGCGATGGCGGCAAGTTCTTTTTTACGACAGGCCGCAATCAGGCTTTCTGCATATAGCCGGCGCTCCTCATCGGTAACGGCATCCGATCCATTCCAATTCTGGTCGCGCGGGGTATGCACCTGAAAATCGCATTTAAAAAAATGAGCGCCATTGTCCAAGGCTACTATCCCTATCGTTTTATATGCGGGCCGCTTCAGCGGCGATATGCCCGGCAAACGCACTTACAAAAGCTCTAAGGCCGGTTAGCTCTGACATTTCGCCATAAGCGCCGCCGGCAACAGCGGCGCGCTCCGAGGTCAGCGAACAAGCCCCCGTGTAAAGGTTTTCACGAATCAGTCGCTGGCAAAGCAGGTCATACCTTTGCAGGTAGGAAGCGTTCTTGAATTCCGGGAAAACTGGAAAATGCAGCGAGGCGTCACGCTGGCCTGGCCGCCGCGATGCAGGGGCGTCCTCCACCATGACCAGCCACCCGATGAATGGGCGTGAATGAGGCCCGAACGCGCCTTCCCGGTATGCCGTCCAGAAATCGTGCGCGGTGCCGATGGATTCCTCGGCGCGGTTGTTTGCATTGTTACCGAAGGACGGGCCGACATGGCTTTTCATCTCCACGGCGGCGATCAGCCGGCCGTCGAGGATCACCAGCACGTCCCATAGCTTTGTCGGGCGAAAATAGCCCGGCAGCGTCAGCACGGCACGTTGCTTGTAGATCGACGCATGGCCGAGGCCATTGGCATGCACCAGGTCGATTATCAGCGCGGTAAAGCCATCCATCGTATTGCCGGCGGTGACGGCACCGCGCTCGCCCTGGTCGAGCTTCCCGGCTTCCAGCTTGGCCTGCAATGCCTTCTGCCGGTTGCCCCAGAAAGCCATGGTCGCGTCACGGGCCTTCGCTTCGTAATTTGCTAGATCAAGCGCCATCTATTCTCCATTACCGCCGAGGGCGGCGCGCTCGCCAGCGTCGAGGCCATACAGTTTGAAAACCGCTTTGTTGCAGGCGGCGCGGTCGCCCCGTTCGGCGGCGTCGATCAGTGCGCGCTTGATGTCGTCGGGAATCTGATGCCAGTGCGGTAACCGGATGCGGCGGAGATACTGCGCCTGGAAACGCAAGAAGCCCCCGTGCATGCGGGTCGAGTAGATCGCGACGAACAGCCTGGCGATGCCGGACAGCAACACGGCCTGCAACGCCTTCAGGTCCCACGTCTCTGACGTGATGAAATACAGGTTGTGGTGCGGGTAGAGCCGGCCGTCCTCGTGGACGACATGCGCCTCGCCCTTGATGTCGGGGATGAGCAGTTTCGGCTTCGCAGCAAGGGACGGCGTGATGCGGTCGATGGTGCGATACCAGTTGGCCGGCGCTTTCTGCGCGACGTGCCGGCGGGCGATCTCTGATTTCCGCGCTTCAAGATAGGCTTTCAGGCGTGGGTAGTCGGCAAGGTTCACTAGGCCACCCGCGTCCGCGAACGGGTTGACGACGCCAAGGCCGCGCCATTGCACCGTGCCGGCGAGAATGTCGCGGGTCGTCACCAGGGGGAGCTTGCGGTCGGGCTCGACATCGAGGGCGTCATAGGGACCGATGAAAGCCCCGTCCGCGCCGGTCGCGACACCGATTCCCACCTTACAGCCGGCCTCCTCGAGGGTCGGAAAGCAGGCTTCGAGACGCCGCACCAGGTCGAGCTGGTCGGACGATTCGAGGATCCACGGCTCCGCCCCGGCCGCGATGCCCTCCATTTCACGGACGGCGCTTGCCTTCGATAGCTTCGCGGCGGTCAGCTCGGCCGCCAGCTGCGTCAGCACGGCCGCGCTGATTTCCGGCCGGTGGGCGATGCGCGTTGCCCGCGCCTTCGAGCGCCCAGGCCGGGCAATGACGGTAATCGCCGGATAAGCGATTACGTCGCTATGAAAGGCCGGCGTGCCGAACATATCGACGTAGGTTTTCAGGTGAAATTGGGTTGCCACCAGCTGCCGCAGCGGGCCACCGTAGCGGTTCTTCATCCATCGGTCGGCGCAGATGAAAGCGAGCTGGCCGCCCTCGTTCAACTGCATCAGCGAGCGCTCGATAAAAGGTATGTAGAGGTCGGCGCGATCGTAGATGGTCGCATAGCGAGCGCGGTATGCAGCCATCAGCGCGTCGGGAATCAGCTCCTGCCGGACATAGGGCGGGTTGCCGATTACGAAATGAAACCGGCCGGGCTGGTCGATCAGCAGAAAGTCGCCCTGGATTAGCCAAGCGTCCGCCAATGCTTCCCCTATGGCGGCGGCAACGCCGTGGACTGCCAGCCGACCGATGACCGCTTGGCGAGTGCTGTTGAACGTAATCCGGTGCAGCTCGACGGCGCGGATGCAGTTCGAGAGAGCGGCAAACGGGTCTACGGCGCTGGCCGCCGAAGCATGCCAGGCGGCGAACAGGCGGTCGATGATCGGCAGCAGAAAGTCGCCGTCACCAAAGGATGGTTCCAGCAAGCGCATCTCGTGAAGCGGCCGGTCGGCCGTATAGGCGGCGAGGTCGAGGATGAAATCGACCACCTCGCGGCGGGTGAAGATCGCGCCCCGCTCCTCGACCCCAGCCTCGGCCGACAACGCAATGGCGCTCTCAACCGGGCAAAGGGTCGGCAGGGAGGCCTGCAAGGCAGCGCGCGCGCTGTGAATGGTCATCGAAATAGCCCGCCTTTCAGAGCAACCTCGGCTGCTGCTGCCGGCGGACAGCGGCAAGCGTCTGGACGTGGATCGAGCCTTCCCGCCTGCGGGCCTGTGCCAGGTCGAAGGCCATCTGCAGATGCAGCCAGTTTTCAGGGTCGCTGCCGAAGGCCTTGCTAAGCCGGATAGCCATCTCGGCGGATATGCCGGCTTTCCCGTTAACCAGGTTGTTGAGCGCCTGCCGGCATACGCCAAGCACCTTCGCGCCCTCGGTCACGGTCAGCCCGAGCGGGTCAAGGCAATCGTGCCGAACGGCAAGGCCAGGATGCGAGGGTTCAGACATGAGCAGCAACCTATAAAACTCAAACGACTCGAGGCAATGATACGTGACAATCGCCACTTGTCATACAGCCTCGAGTCTCAATCTCGTTTTTATCCACAACTGGAAACTAGCGTATATTCTTGCAATGATTTTGAGCGGCCCTTTCGGGACGCACAACTCTCTGATTTCACCCCCCCCCACAGCATTCGTCTCGCAACGGAACCTTTTCGGGACTGAGTGGTCGATCATCTGCGCTAATCGTTGAGCACGCGGGATGTGCGAGTGCCGCCGCATGCCAGTCCTGGCCAGACTTCTCCGAAGTCGGCTCCCTTGCCTAGCTGCCGAACCCGATGGCCAAATGGCGCCATGGACATGAACCCGCATCACGATGCCGAACTCTGGCGCCAGTTGGCAGACGCCGCCAGCTTCGCCGTCACGATCCATGCGCGGCAGACACGCAAGGGCTCCGGCATTCCCTACATCGCGCATCTGCTCGGCGTGGCCAGCCTGGTGCTGGACCATGGCGGAGACGAGGAGCAGGCCATCGCCGGCCTGTTGCACGATGCTATCGAGGATGCGGGCGCCGAACAGGAAGCGGTGATCGCCAACCGCTTCGGTCCGCGGGTCGCGAGCATCGTGCGGGCTTGCACCGATTCCGACACGGTGCCCAAGCCGCCGTGGCGGGCGCGCAAAGAGGCTTACATCGCGCATCTTGAGTTTGTTGGTGCCGATGCGCTGCTGGTCTCAGCCTCGGACAAGCTGCACAATTCGCGCGCTATCTGCACCGACCTGCGCACGCATGGCGCAGCGGTCTACGACCGCTTCACGGGCGGCCAGGCTGGGACACTGTGGTATTACCAAACGCTATCCCAGGTATTCTCTCGCCTGTTGCCGGGTGCATTGGCTGTCGACTTGGCTGAAGCCGTGGCAGAGATGGAGCGGCTCAGCCAATTTAGCGCGTGACCTTGTCCTGGGAGAATCCTTTGACGACCAAGATCGGCTTCATCGGCGTTGGCACCATGGGTTCCCACATGGTCCGCAACCTGCTGAAGGCAGGCTTTTCCGTTTCGGCCTACGACGTGCGGCCAGAGACCGTCCAGGCCATCGCCGGTGCCCGGTTTGCCTCCTCGATCGAGGAGGCGAGCTCAGGCGCCGAGACCGTCATCACCATGCTGCCGGACACGCCGGACGTCGAAGCGGTCATTCTGGCGGCGGGTGGCCTTGCCGATCACCCGCCGGCGGGCAAGCTGGTCATGGACATGAGCACCATTGCGCCGGAGAGTGCCCGTGGCATTGCCAAGGCACTGGCCGAGCGCAGCACAGCGTTCATCGACGCCCCTGTCTCGGGTGGCCCGGTCGGGGCGGAAAGCGGCACCCTTACGATCATGGCGGGCGGCACGGAGCAGGCGTTCGCTCAGGCCCGGCCCATCCTTGCGGCGATGGGCAGCACTGTCACTCATGTCGGGGCCTCGGGCGCCGGGCAGACCGTGAAATTGTGCAACCAGGTTATGGTGGCGATCAATCTGCAGTCCTGCTGCGAAGCCCTCGCCTTGGCGCGGGCGTCCGGCGTGGATCTCGACCAGATGCGCCAGGTGCTGCTGGGTGGGTCCGCCGCGTCGTGGATGCTCGACCGGCTCGGTCCGGCGATGATCGCGGGGGATGCGAGCGCCGGGTTCCGCATCGACTTGATGCTGAAGGATCTCCGCCTGGTGGGCGAGATGGCACAAACACTTTCGGTGCCGCTACCGGCGACGTCGTTGGCCACCAGCCAGTTCCTCGAAGCCCGGGCGCATGGCGAAGGCGGCAACGGCAACCAGGCGCTGTTCCGGGTCTATGACCGCATGACGAACCAGCGTCAGGCTTGAGCGGCACCGCACCCGGTGGGCGTCGAACTCAATTTCCAGGACGTGCTGGCGCGCTGGCCCATGCTGCTATCGGGCGCGCTGTTGACGATGGAACTGGCCGCCTTGGCCACGGCGATCGGTCTGGTCATCGGTATCGCGGGCGCCATCGGGCGCCGGAGCGTCCATCGAGCGGTCGCGGCACCCTGGGGCTTTTATGTCGAGTTGGTGCGCAACACGCCCTTTCTGGTGCAGATATTCCTGGTCTATTTCGGCCTTTCGAGCCTGGGGCTGCAGCTCTCGGCGTTCACGGTCGCGGTGACCGCGCTGGCCATCAATGTCGGTGCCTATACGACCGAGATCATGCGGGCCGGATTCGACGCGGTGCCGAAAGGGCAGATCGAGGCCGGTGAGTGCCTCGGCCTATCGCGCCTGCAGGTCTACTGGCATGTGATCCTGCTGCCAGCCGTCGAGCGGGTCTACCCGTCACTGACGAGTCAGTTCGTGCTGCTGATGCTGGCATCGTCCGTCGTGTCACAAATCTCCGCGGAGGAGTTGACGGCAGCGGCAAACTTCATCCAATCCGACACCTACCGCGCCTTTGAAACCTACATTGTCGTCGCGGTGATCTACATACTCCTATCCCTGACGCTGCGTGGCGGGTTCTGGGCGCTGGGGCAGGTGATCTTCCCACGTCGGCGCCGGCTTGGTACGCCGCTGTGATGGGCGGGCACTTCAACGCAACCCACCTCGTATTCCTGCTGCAGGGCGCGCTGTGGACGGTGGTCCTGTCACTGATGGCATTTGTCGGCGGCGGCATTGCGGCCTTCCTGATCGCGCTGTGCCGGGTGTCGCCGATGGCGTTGGTCCGCATCGCGTCCGGCATCCTGGTCCAGCTGATCCAGGGTACACCCTTGCTGGTGATCTTGTTCCTCGCCTACTTCGGGTTGCCGGCAATCGGCTTCTCCGTGCCGCCCCTGCTTGCCGCTGGCGTGTCGCTGACGATCTATGTCGGCGCGTTCCTGGGTGAGGTTTGGCGCGGCGCGATCCTCGCCGTGCCGCGGCCGCAATGGGAAGCGGCGGAATGCCTCGCGCTGTCGCGGACGCAGCGCCTGTTCAAGGTGGTCCTGCCGCAGGCCGTGCGCATTGCCACTCCGCCCACGGTCGGCTTCCTGGTGCAGATCATCAAAAGCACGTCGCTTGCCTCGGCGATCGGCTTTGTCGAACTGGCTCGGGCCGGCCAAATCCTCAACAACTCGCTGCTGGAGCCCTTCCTGGTGTACGCGGTCATCGCCACCGTATATTTCACGCTGTGCTACCCGATCTCCCGCCTCGGTCGCCGCCTTGAGCGCAGCGTCGGTTATGCACGGCCAATGTTGCCATGACCGACCTTTCGGCCGAGGTCACCGACGCGGCAGTCAGCTTACGGGACGTGCACAAGAGCTTCGGGCCTGTGAAGGTGCTCGATGGCGTCTCGTTCGACGTCCGACGGGGTGAGGTCGTCACGATCCTGGGTCGCAGCGGCTCAGGCAAGAGTACCGCGTTGCGTTGCATCGACCGGCTTGAGCGTATCGACAGCGGCAGCATCCTCGTCTGCGGCCATGACGTTGCCGGCCCGGGGCTGAAGCTGCGGGCGCTGCGACAGGATGTCGGCATCGTCTTCCAAAGCTACAACCTGTTTCCTCATATGACGGTGCAGCAGAACATCATGCTCGCCCCCCGCTCTGTGAAACGAATGGCGCGGGCCGAGGCCGAGGCTCTGGCCCAGGACGTTTTGACCAAGGTGGGTCTTGCCGACAAGCTGCACGCCTATCCCGAGCAGCTTTCCGGCGGGCAGCAGCAGCGCGCCGCGATTGCCCGCTCGCTCGCCATGCGACCGAAAGTGATGCTGTTCGACGAAGTCACCTCAGCACTGGATCCCGAGCTGACCGGCGAGGTTCTGCGCGTGATCGAGAACCTGGCGGCGGGCGGGATGACCATGATCCTGGTCACGCACGAGATGGGGTTCGCCCGCCACATCGCCGATCAAGTGATCTTCATGCATGGCGGCCGGGTCTGGGAGAAAGGTGGCCCGACCATCATGGCCACGCCGGCGAGCCCGGAATTGCGGCAATTCCTCGGAAGCGAGTTACAACGAACAAAAACACCAAAGGGAGACGACCCATGAACCGACACATCCTCCTCACCCTCATGGCTGTAGGCCTGCTTGCGGCGCAAGGGCCAGCGCGGGCCGACGTTCTCGACAACATCACGAGTTCAAAGCGGATCCGGGTTGCAACCGACATGGCCATCCCGCCCGCCGGGATGGTGGACGACAAAATGCAGCCGACCGGCTCGGATGTGGAGACCGCGCAGTTGCTGGCGAAGGACTGGGGTGTGACGCTCGACTTCGTGCAGACCACTGGCGCCACACGCATCCCCAACGTGCAGACCGGCAAGGCGGACATCATTATTTCAACCTTGTCGGTGACACCTGAGCGGGCAAAGGTGATCGACTTCACCAAGGCCTACGCGGTGCTGCAATCGGTGATCGGAGCCAAGAAAGAACTAGCCCTGAAAAGCCTGGCCGACCTCAAGGGTCTGAGCGTTGCCGTCACCCGCGGCACGACCCAGGACACCGAACTGACGGCCATGGCAACCGAGCGCGGGTTCCGGGTGGCACGCTATGACGACGACGCCACGCTGCTGACCGCCGCCGTGACCGGCCAAGCCGATATCGTCGCCACCTCGGCCTCCTTGGTGAACCAAATGGGGCTGAAGAATCCCACACGGGGCTTCGAACCGAAATTCGTCATCCGAAACTTCGACCTTGCCATCGGCGTCAGGAAAGGCGAGCCGACGCTGGTCGAGAAGCTCAATGCATGGATCACGGAGAACCTGCATAACGGCAAGCTCAACGCAATCTACAAGAATTACTATAAGGCCGATCTGCCGACCGAGATGACCCACTGAAATCCGCCCACCAGAAGGAACGTATCATGCGAATTGTCATCGGGTCGGATCATGCGGGCTGGATGCTCAAACAGGCGGTGCTCGATCATGTGCGCAGCCTCGGCCACGAAGTGATCGACATCGGTTCGTTCGATGACAAGCCGGTGGACTTCCCCGACATTGCCCGCAGCCTCGCGGCCAAGGTCACGTCGGGCGAAGCCATGCGTGGGCTGATGGTGTGCGGTACTGGCGTGGGTGCCTCGATCGCCGCGAACAAAATGAAGGGCATCCGTGCCGCCGTGTGCCACGACGTCCATTCCGCGCACCAGTCCGTTGAGCATGACGACGTCAACGTCATGTGTATCGGCGCACAGATCGTCGGGCCCTGGCTGGCGAAGGACCTGATCACCGCCTACCTCCAGGCGGAGTTTTCCACAAATGAGGACTTCCGCCGACGCGTTGCCAAGCTGCATGATATGGAGAAGAGCGCCTAATCCTCTCTCGCCCAGTTGCTAGCCTCGCTGCCTTGATCCCCCCGGTTCACACAGCCGCGTCATGGTTGTTGTAACGCCGGAATTCGCTGGCGAGAACTATAGGGTTCGTGAAGATCGTGCTCGCATGTCAGGCGCCTCAGCTTCTTGCTGTTCACCATGCCCCCCTACGTGACGCCTCGACAACGGCAAAAAATAACAACCGGCAGAGGCTCCACTTAGCGGAAGCGAAACGCTGTCTCGACTAAGCCGGCCACCTCTCCTAAACCGTCATCCGTTCACGGCGCGTTCGGCTTAGCGTGAATCCAACACCCGCCTTATGACGTGACCCCAGATAGCGCTCAAGAACAAAATCGACAGGTTGGTTCAGAAGCAGATCGTAAGCGATCGCAGCTTCGGCCGGGTGCGCCTGCCGGTCACGATTTACCGTGATATGTGATGGACAAGGGGCAGCTTAGCGAGCGCCCGGCCAACAATCCTTTTAACGCCGTTCACCCGCGCACTTCACCCTGCAACGCTTCTACCAGTTCGCGGCGTGATGCCGTGCCAGCAGAGTATCGAGTGCCGGTGATGAGCCCACCATCCACGACAATGTCGTGTCCGTTAACGAAGCTCGATGCGTCGCTGGCGAGGTATAACGCGGCGCGCGCGATGTCATCGGGGAGACCCGCGCGCGGGATTGGCTGCGCCTTCGCAAAACGTTCTGCGACTGCGGCCGTATGTCGATCGGCGGCGTCGCTGTCCATCCCAGCCCCCTTGCCGAAGATGCCTGTGACGATAGCGCCGGGCGAGATACTGTTCACTCGGATGCCGCTCTCGCCGAGTTCAGCGGCCACGCAGTGCGTCAGGTGCACCACTGCAGCCTTGGCAGCCGAGTACGTCTGTGAGCCGTAGCCTGACCGATGGGCGGCAACGCTGCCGGTGTTGATAATGCTTCCAGAGCCCTGTCGAAGCATCGCGGGCGCGGCATATTTCATACCCAGCACCACACCGCGCACCAGCACCGCCATGAGCGCGTCATATTCCGCAATGTCGAGATCGGCTATCGGGCGGTGCGGGATACCACGACCGGCGTTGTTAAACAGGCAGTCCAGCCGGCCCCACCGCGCCAGCGTGCCGTCGATCAACGCTTTCACGTCGGCTTCCTTCGTAACGTCGGCTTGTATGAAGCTGGCTGCCTCGCCCAGCCTCCGGGCTAGCGCTTGGCCGGCGTCATGACGGCGGCCAGCGATGACCACCGTTGCGCCTTCCTCCACGAATAGCTCAACCGTGCGCGCACCGATACCGCTGGTACCGCCTGTTATGATCGCGATTTTGCCATCGAGCGCGCCCATCCGTTTTCCCCTATTCCTTTCAGCATTGTAACACTAGAACATCGTGGCAGGGTGCCCAAGGTCCAGGTGCAAGTCATAGGCACATAGGCTCTAGTTGGTTCGTCTGGTTGCAGGGCTCAGGCGTTTCGCGGCCGTTTCAGGGCGTGCACCATGAACGAGAGAGCATTCAAAATCGTGGGGGTAGGGAATGATCAGGCTGCTGCTGGCACCCCCTGGTCATCGTTGGCGGGCCGGAAGCCCGGATAGCGGTGGCGGAAGGCGTTCTCGATCGTGTCGTTCAGTATGGCCGTGCGCATGTCGGGGAAGGGCTGCACAGTGGTCCGGTTCCAGCGCATCTGCTGCTTCTTGTTCATGCGCTTGGCCACGATCTCGTTGACGGCGCTCTCACGAACGCGGTCAGCTTCACCCGCCACACCAGTTTCGGCACCAGCCCACCCTCTTCCCGTGAGCCCGAACCCTAAACCAATCCCATCAGCACCCCACGACTTTGAATGCTCTCGGACGTGGCTTGCGGATGTGATGGCGACGGTCAGCATTGGCTTTGAACGGCACGCTGGACATCCAAGGATCAGGTGAGGGCTGTTCTCCTACAGTGCCCCGGTCCCAGCACCAACTGCCCGCTCCATGCAACAACACCCATCTGTGGTGAAGACACCAGGGTTTGTGGAAACGTTGTTGCTGCTCTGCACGTCGAATCACCACGCCGGCTAGCGTCAGGCCTTTGGGAAGCCATAGAGTTCCGCAGGGTTGTCCACCAGCACCCGCTTGCGCGCGGTCTCGTCCGGCACCCAGACCGTGAGCAGGTCGAATAGCACCGCGTCGTCCGGTTTGTTGTCCAGCTTCTCGGTCGGGTGCGGCCAGTCGCTGCCCCAGATCATGCGGGTTGGCGCTGCGGCGGCGAGGGCACGGGCCACAGCGCTGCTGTCGGAGTAGCTCGGCGGTCCGACCTTGGTATCGGCATAGGCACCGGACAGCTTGACCCAGGTATTCCCCTTGTCGAGAAGCCGGCGGATCAGCTTGAAAGTCTCGCTTTCCACACCTGCCGGCTGTGGGCAATGCGCCAGATGGTCGAACACCAGCTTGCCACGGATGCGCTGAAAGGTGTCGGCTGCCGCCGCGATCTTGTCGCCGGGCATGTTGATCTGGCAGTGCCAGCCGAGCGCGTCGACGCGCTGCGACAGCGGCTCCAGCATATCGAGCGTGGTGGCGCCGGCCTGCGCCAGGTTGAACCGGATCCCGCGTATGCCGAGGCCGTGCATGCGCTGCAGCTCGGCATCCGTAACAGAGGTGTTCACGACCGCGACCCCGCGGAAGTTCGGGCCGAGCGCCGCCATGCCTTCGAGCGTCGGGCGATTGTCGACGCCATACAGCGAGGGCTGGATGACGATGCCGCGTGTGGTGCCAAGACGCGCTTGCAGCGCGCGGTAGTCGGCTGGCGAGGCATCTGGCGCCGGCAGGCCACCCGGCGCTGGCGGAAAACGGCTGTCATAGATGTGGAAATGGCAGTCGGTGGCATCTGCCGGCGCGCGGAACTTCGGTGCTTCGGTCCCGACGGAGTAGCGGACGGTGCTCTGGGCAGCGGCAGGCCGTGCCGTTGTGCTGATCGACACGCAAACAGTGACGGCAGCCGCTCCGGCCAGCAAATCCCGCCTGCCATGCAGCGAATGACTCATGTTTTCCTCCCAGTTGCCGTTTTCGGCTGTTGGTTGGAGTCTAGCCTCGACCAAAGCTTGGCTGCAACGCAGGGTGGCTCACCCTGCCGGCGATCGTAACCGCAGTACTGCATTTGCCGGTTAGCCTTGCCGAACTGGTCGTCCTCATCACCGCAATTACTCCGGCCGTGCTCGTGTTCTATGCGGCCGCCGTCGCGCGTGCACGGCGTCTATTCACCTCTCCTCCTTCGTTCGCACACAGTGGGATGAAGTGATCGCGGATGAAGCCGGGGCAGGGCGGGAATAAACAGTGACGAGAGGAGATGCGAGGAAGGGGAATGGATGGACTGCCGGCTCGTGCCGTCCCGTGCAACGGGTGGGTCCTCCCCATGCTCCCCGGGCCAAGCGGCCCGGCTGCGCGTGGGTCCGGTCCCGCTCCCAAGCGGTCGCGCCGTTGCACGCGACCGCACGAGCCGGCCGATCGGGGAAGTCTTCAGGAAGAAGACGAAGAGTGGAGATCCCCGACATGAATGCCGCGACAAATTCGATCAAGTTCCTCGAAGCCGCCTGGAAAGAACGGTGGATCGCCTCCGAAGGCGGTCAGCACCCGAATGACGGTGCCGTGGTCCAGCTGCAACAATTGGACTCTCCCAAGCCCGACTCCATGACCTTCGCCGAGAACGGGGTGCCCTGCAGCGCCTGGTAGCCCGCTCTTGAACCGACCCGGCTAACAACCCGATCCATCCGCTCGCCCTCAGCAGGCGAGCCTCATCCGTATCCGATCCCCCGGCCGCCTCCCCAGGCAGCCGGGCGGTCGGCGTTCGTCCGAAAGGCTGACATTCTATGTCCCAGCTCACCCTCTCGCTGTTCGACACCACCGCTTTGTCCGGCGGTCTCACCCTGGGAGCCACCTCCAGCCCGCGCTTCCGCGAGGACGTCATGGACGTTCCTCCGGCCCCCATACCGGAGCGCATCCCGGCCCGCACCTACCGCCTGGACGGCGAGCGTTCTCTGGCGAAGGGCTGGAAGGCCCGTGCTGCCGACAACGTCGCAGCCATCCGCCTGCTGCGGGAGATCGAGGCCGCGGATCGCCATGCCACGGCCGACGAGCAGGACCGGCTGATCCGGTTCGTGGGCTTCGGCGCGAGCGATCTGGCCAACACCCTGTTCCGCCGCACCGGGGCGGCGTTCCGTGCCGGCTGGGAGGATGTCGGCAACGAGCTGGAGCAACTGGTGTCGCCGGCCGAAATGGCCGCGCTCGCGCGGTCGACGCAGTATGCTCACTACACGCCGGAGTTCATGGTGCGGGCGGTGTGGGTCGCACTGGCGCGCATGGGCTTTGCCGGCGGCAACGTGCTGGAGCCCGGATGCGGCAGCGGCCTGTTCCTGGCCATGATGCCGGAGACGATCGCCGCGAAGTCAGCGGCCACGGGAATCGAGATGGACCCGACCACGGCAGGGATCGCCAGGCTGCTCTACCCGGACGCATGGATCAGGAACGAGGACTTCACCAAGGCCCGCCTGCCCGAGAGCTTCGACCTCGTGGTCGGCAACCCGCCGTTCAGCGACCGCACGGTGCGGGCGGACGATCCGGCCGGCAAGCTCGGCCTCAGCCTGCACGACTACTTCATCGCGCGCTCGATCGAGCGGTTGAAGCCGGGAGGCCTGGCGGCCTTCGTGACCAGCCGGTACACGATGGACAAGTCGGACCCGAAGGCGCGGGTGCACATCGCCTCCATGGCCGACCTGGTTGGAGCGATCCGGATGCCGCAGGGCGCCATGTCGGCAGCGTCCGGCACCGACGTCGTGGTGGATGTGCTGTTCTTCCAGCGCCGCCAGGCGGAACAGCCGCCGAACGGCATCGCGTGGTTGGACCTGGTGGACGTGCTGCCCGAGGAGGACGGCGAGCCGGCGCTGGCAGTGAACCGCTACTTCGCCGAGCACCCGCACATGGTCCTGGGTTTGCACGGCCGCACCACCAGCCCGTTCGGGGTCGTGTACACCTGCCACTATTGCCCATCCGTGTCGCTGGACGCCGACCTTGGCGCTGCCCTGGAGCGTCTGCCGCGCGGCATCCACACGCCGTCCGCGTCACCAGAGTCCAAACCCGTTCGTCAGCCCGGCGGCCTGCGCATTAAGGTCGGCACTACGGCCGAGGGCGCCACGGTCAAGGAGGGCAGCTACCTCGTGCTCGACGGCGTGCCGCGGCGCGTGGCCGTGAAGTCGGCGGCGGTGAAGGAGGGCATCTTCGCCAAGCACGCCCGCATCGTCCAATCGCTGCTGCCGGTGCGTGACGCCGTGCGTGCGGTGCTGCGGGCGCAGGAGGCGAACGAGCCCTGGGGCATGCTGCAGGGCCGGCTGCGCACGGCCTACCAGTCCTTCGTGCGGCAGTTCGGGCCGATCAACCTCACCACTGTCAGCACGGGCATGGACCCAAAGACGGGCGAGGTCCGCGAGACGGTGCGTCGGCCGAACCTGTCGCCGTTCCTGGACGACCCCGACGTATGGCTGGTGTCCTCGATCGAGCAGTATGACGAGGAGAGCGGCACCGCGAAGATGGGGCCGATCTTCTCCGAGCGGGTGATCCACCCGCCCAGCGAACCCGTCATCACCTCGGCCGCCGATGCGCTGGCGGTGACGCTGCACGAGGTCGGCCATGTCGATGTCGCCCGCGTCGCCGAGATGCTGGGCCGTCCGCGCGAGCAGGTGCTGGCCGAGCTAGGCGATGCGGTGTTCCTCAACCCGGAGGGCACCACCATGGCGCATGAGGCATGGGAGACGGCCGATGCCTACCTGTCGGGGCCGGTCCGCACCAAGCTCGCGGCTGCGGTGGCTGCCGCGGCGCTCGATCCACGCTATGCCGGGAACGTGGACGCCCTGCAGCGCGTGCAGCCCGAGGACTTGAAGCCCTCCGAGATCACCGCACGCCTCGGGGCACCCTGGATACCGGCGGGCGTGGTGGAGCGGTTCTCGGCCGAGGTGATCGGCGTCGCGACGCGGGTGCGCCACACCGTAGAAGTGGCGGCGTGGTCCATCGACGTGGACGCCTTCGCGGGTCAGGCCGCCGCCACCTCCGAATGGGGCACCGCCCGGCGGCACGCGGGCGAGCTGCTGCACGACGCGCTGAACGCCTGCATCCCGCAGATCTATGACACCTGGCGCGATGCGGACGGCGACCACCGCGAGCTGAACGCGTCGGAGACGGAGGCGGCGAAGGAGAAGCTCGGGAAGATCAAGCAGGCGTTCGAGCGCTGGATCTGGACCGACGTGGAGCGCACCGAGCGGCTGGCACGCCGCTACAACGATCGCTTCAACAACCTCCGGCCGCGCACGTTCGACGGGCGGCACCTGCAGCTCCCGGGGGCCAGCAGCGTCATCAGCCTGCGCGAGCACCAGAAGCGGGTGATCTGGCGCATCGTCAGCGCCGGCGGCACCTACATCGCCCACGCCGTCGGGGCCGGCAAGACCTTCAGCATGGCAGCCGCAGTCATGGAGCAGAAGCGCCTGGGGCTGATCGGTAAGGCCATGATGGTGGTGCCCGGCCACTGCCTGGCGCAGGCATCGCGCGAGTTCCTGCTGCTCTACCCGAACGCCCGCATCCTGGTGGCGGACGAGACCAACTTCAGCAAGGACAAGCGGCAGCGCTTCCTGGCTCGGGCCGCGACGGCGACGTGGGATTGCATCATCATCACCCACTCGGCGTTCAAGTTCATCCCGGCGCCGGCCGAGTTCGAGCGCCGGCTGATCCAGGACGCGCTGGCGAGCTACGCCACGCTGCTGGAGAAGGTGGACGGCGACGACCGCCTGACCCGCAAGCGCATCGAGCGTATGAAGGAAGGCCTGGAAGCCAAGCTGGAGGCGCTCGGGGCGCGCAAGGACGACCTACTGACCATCAGTGAGATCGGCGTCGACCAATTGATCGTGGACGAGGCGCAGGAGTTCAGTTATGCGCAGGCCTCAGTTATGTACAGTTCGCTGCCTCGCCACGGCTGCGTGCGTTGGGCGGGGGGCGGTTAAAGGTTCAGCGAACTGCACATAAGTTCAGAGGGCCTGCAGGAACTGCATCAGTCGATCCGGAGGTCGATAGCGGGGAAGGCCAGTCTGCGGGGGCTGGAGACGCTCAAGGGCGCGTTCCTTCATCGATAGATCGGCTTCGATGTACATATGAGTGGTCGTGGTGCTCTCATGGCCAAGCCACAGTGCGATCACCGCGATGTCGATGCCCGACTGCAGAAGATGCATGGCGGTCGTGTGGCGGATCGTGTGCGGCGAGACTTGCCGACCGAGCAATTGTGGACTGCGCTCGGCGGCGGCTTTGACGTAGAGCGCAAGACGTTGAGTGACGTTCGAACGGGTCATCGGCGCCCCGTCACGGTTCGGGAACATCGGCGCGGCAGTAGCCGCGCCGTCAAGCTCACGTTTCCAGATCCGGAGCAGGGCTGCGGTCGATCGCCATAGAGGAATTGTACGCTGCTTGCGTCCCTTGCCGTGGATGTGGACGCAAGGGGAGCCTTCGAGGATGACGTCGCTGACGCGCAGGCCAATAACTTCGGATACCCGTGCTCCTGTGTTGTAGAGCACGGTGAACAGCGCTTGATCCCTCCTCCCAGTCCAGTTCGCCGTATCAGGTGCGTCAAGTATGGCCTGCATCTCATCCCGGGACAGGAAGCCGAGCAGAGGCTTATCGTAACGCTTCATCGGTACGGCCAATGTTCGTTGGATGACTGGCAGGGCGGAGATATCGTGACGCGCGGCGTAGCGGAGGAAGGACCGAACGGCGGCGAGGCGGGCGTTGCGGCTACGCGAAGTGTTGCCACGATCCCGCTCTAGGTGATCGAGGAAGGCCAGCACCAATGTTGCATTGAGATCGGTCAGTTTGACGGCGGTCGGTGGCTTGATGATGTGCTGCTCGGCAAAGAGAAGCAACAGCCGGAACGTGTCCCGGTAGGCGGCGATGGTCCGCGGGCTAGCGCCGCGGTGCCGCATGAGGTGCTCGGCGAAGTAGCGCTGGAGCAGCGTCGCGAAGGAAGGCGCTGTTAGGGGCTCAGCCATAGCTGACCTCCTCTGCATCCGAGGCAAACAGCTCGAAACGCCGGCCGGCCACTGCCATCAACTCCGGAATGCCGGTGAGATACCAGTAGGTGTATGAGACCGCGACGTGCCCGACGTAGGTCGAAAGCGCCAGCATGGCGTTGTCGATGTCCGCCCCTTGCTCGTGCCATAGCATCACCCGCCGGCATATAAACGAGTGTCTCAAGTCATGAATCCGCGGCGCCGGACAGCTACCGCGGGAGATCCATCCCAGATCGGCACGCAGCCGCTCGAACACATTCTGTGCTGTTTTTTGCGCGATCGCGGTCCCGGCCGGCGACACGAAGAAGTGGCTGTCCGGCTCTGATGGCACGCGTTGCCTTAGCGTCAGGTATCGCGCCATTGCCTCGCAAACCGTCGGGTGCAGCGGCACAAGCCGGGACTTGCCCAACTTGGCTTGGCGCACTGTCAGGTGGCCGGCGATGAGATCGACGTCGGAACACCGCAGGTGCAGCGCCTCAGATAGCCGCAAACCTGTTGCAGCAAGCAACCCAAAGAACGCCTCATAGGTGACCGGGCGGAATGTCCCCGGCGGGGGGAGCCGCCTTGCTGCGGCTAATAGCTCAGCGATCTCCGCTTCGGTATAGATGTGCGGCGTCGGTCGGCCTCGTGGCCGACCAAAGACGTCGGCATCAGGCACTTCGGTTCTTCCCTCTGTCTGGGCGCAGTAGTTCTGAAACTTTCGAATGTTAATCAAGCGCTTTGCCCATGTAGTCGGCGTGGTGCTCGCCGTCTCGCCTTGTGCCCAGGCAAGAATAACTTCGGAACTCAACGGGCCGGTGTGTCCGGTGCTGTCGGCGAACCGGGCAAAAGACATCAAATACAAACCGGTAGTCTTAAGTGCGTATCCGAGACGTCGACGATCGTCTAGGTATTCCTCAACCCGGGACTGCATTGAAGATGTCGGCATTATGACGTCCTCCCAGGCCAGGGCAGGGCCACTGCGGACAAATGAGCGGTGTCGACTTTGACGTAGATTGTGGATGTGTTGAGGCTGCGGTGCCTGAGGACGTCGGAGATCTCCTTGAGCGGGGTTCCCTCCCGCAGGAGTTGGCTAGCAACGCTATGCCGAAGGATGTGGGGCCGGGTATGTCCCCAACCACAGCGGCGGTATGCCGCCTTGACCGCGGTCTGCACCACCCCTACTCCGATTGGTTTGTCGTAGGGTGCGACGTGCCGAACGAACACGGCGCGATTTGCCGTGAGCGGTCTCTCCGTACGCAAGTATTCGGCGATTGCGCGGCCGGTCTCCACCGGGAGTGGCAGGAAATCGGTGCGGCGGCACTTGCCCTTGGCTAGCCGTAACGTCCCTGCGTGCCAATCGATATCATCCAGCTTAAGGTGCACGACTTCGCCGGCCCGCAGCCCGAGATCAGCAAGGCATCGCACTATGGCATAGGCGCGACGCACCGACGGGAGCGATTTATCGAATGAAGCAAGGAGCTGCTTCACTTCGGCCTTGGAGAGCACGACTGGAAGCGTCGCCAGTCGCCTGTCGGAACCTGTCAACGACTATGAGACGGCCGGTGTCTTGGATTAGGCTTGGTTGTTTGACGGCTTTTGGGGTGGGTTGATCCAGGTAGCGGTCGGCACGGCGGGTGGTTCGGGCATTTTGCGGACGAA
>JAABVA010001141.1_pt1 | contig 29219 bp, 27 predicted proteins | sample 5560331 | NCBI WGS metagenome assembly JAABVA01 (sample SAMN12812661, study PRJNA571458) | rock metagenome | isolation source: Antarctica rocks | place: Antarctica: Victoria Land, Mt New Zealand sud | collected 2016-01-07 | reverse complement strand
GACGTCCTCACCGTCGAAGGCCTCACCGACCACGATCAGCTGCATCCCGTGCAGCAGGCCTTCATCGACGCGGGCGCGGTGCAGTGTGGCTTCTGCACTCCCGGGTTGGTGGTCACCGCGCACGACCTGCTGCAGCGCGAGCGCAGCCCGTCGGATCCGGAGATCCGGGAGGCGCTGGCGGGCAACCTGTGCCGCTGCACCGGATACGAGAAGATCCTCGACGCGGTGCGATTGGCTGCCCGTCGGTCCGGCACGGCGGAAGCTGCCCGGTGAACGAGGTAGCCACCCACACGACGGTCATCGCGGGCGCACATGTCGCCACCATGGACGCCGACCGCACCGAGTACGCAACCGGTCACGTCGTCGTGGCGGGCAACCGCATCGTGGCAGTCGGGCCGGGACCGGCGCCGCGGATCCCCGGTGCCCGCGTCGTCGACGGAGCGGGCTGCCTGCTGACCCCGGGGCTGGTCAACACCCACCACCACCTCTACCAGTGGACGACGCGCGGGTTGGCGGTGGACGACTCGCTCTTCGGCTGGCTCACCACGCTCTACCCGGTGTGGGCCGGCATTGACGCCCCGGCCGTGAACGTCGCCGCCCGGGGCGCGCTGACCAGGTTGGCCAGGACCGGCGCCACCACCACCGCCGATCACCATTACGTGTTCCCGCGTACCGGCGGCGACCTGCTCGAGGCGACGATCGACGCGGCGCGGACCGTGGGCCTGCGATTTCACCCCTGCCGCGGATCGATGGACCTGGGTCGCGGCCGGGGTGGTTTGCCACCCGACGAGGTGGTGGAGGACCGCGAGCAGATCCTGGCCGCGACCGAAGCGGCGATCACCCGCTGGCACGACCCGGCGCCCGACTCGATGCTGCGGGTCGCCGTCGCCCCGTGCTCGCCGTTCTCGGCGACCGCGGAGCTGATGCGCGAGGCTGCTGAGCTGGCCCGTCGGATGGGCGTTCGGCTGCACACCCATCTGGCCGAGACCCTCGACGAGGAGGACTACTGCCTGGAGCGTTTCGGCTGCCGTCCCGTGGACTACGTCGAGAGCCTCGGGTGGCTGGGCCCGGACGTCTGGTTCGCCCACGGAGTGCACCTCGACGACGCCGACATCAAGCGGATCGGCTCCTCGGGCACCGGCGTCGCCCACTGCCCGTCGTCCAACGCCCGGCTCGGCGCCGGGGTAGCCCGCTCGCGCGAGCTGCGCAGGGCCGGCGCGCCCGTCGGCCTCGGCGTGGACGGCGCAGCGAGCAACGAGGCCTCCAGCCTGCTGGAGGAAGCCCGGCACGCCCTGCTGTTCGCCAGGGCCTGCGGCGGCCCCCACGCGTTGGCCGTGCGGGAGGCGTTGGAGATGGCCACGATCGGGGGCGCCACCGTCCTGGGCCGTGCGGCGGAGATCGGCTCGCTCGAGCCGGGCAAGCTGGCCGACCTCGCCCTGTGGCGGCTCGACACCCTTGCGCACGCCGACATCGCCGACCCCGTCGCCGCCCTCGTCCTCGGCTCCCCGCCACCGCTGGAACTCCTGCTGGTCGACGGTCACCCGGTCGTCGAGCGCGACACGGTGACCACCCTCGATGAGCACGCTCTCGCCGGCGAGACCGCCGCCGCTCACCGCTTCCTCCTCGCCAAGACCAGGTGACCCCATGACGACCTCCACGACCACCACCACCACCACTGCAGACACCGACGTTTCCGCCGCGCGGGGACGGATCGGCGACAGCGCATTGCGGCCCGATGCCACGCTCAAGGTCACCGGGGAGTTCGCCTACTCCAGCGACCTGTGGATGGACGACATGATCTGGGGGGTCACGCTGCGCAGCCCCCATCCCTGCGCGCGCATCGTGTCCATCGCCATCGGCGCGGCGCTGGCCACCCCCGGGGTGTGGGCCGTACTCACCGCGGACGACATCGCCGGGCGCAACGCCATCGGCCTGGAGCACCACGATCAACCCGCGCTGGCCCAGGGCCTCGTGCGCTACCAGGGTGAGCCCGTCGCGCTGGTCGCGGCCGACCACCCGGAGACAGCGCGGCGCGCCATGCACAAGATCGAGGTCACCTACGCTGCGCTTGATGCCGTCACCGATCCCGAACACGCGCTGGATCCCGACGCCCCGCGGGTGCACGAGCAGGGCAACGTCGTGCGACACATGAAAATCCGCAAGGGTGACCCGGACCCGAGTGCCCCCGTGACCGTGGCGCTGGACTTCGAGGTCGGGATGCAGGACCAGGCCTTCCTTGGACCGGAATCGGGTCTGGCAGTGCCCGCCGAGGACGGCGGCGTCGACCTGTTCGTGGCCACCCAGTGGTTGCATGTGGACCAGCAGCAGATGTGCCAGGTGTTGGGGCTTCCACCGGAGAAGGTGCGCCTCACCCTCGCCGGAGTGGGTGGGGCGTTCGGGGGCCGTGAGGACCTCTCGATGCACGTGCACGCGTGCATGTTGGCGTTGCACACCGGCAAGCCGGTCAAGATGGTCTACAACCGCGAGGAGTCCTTCTACGGCCACGTGCACCGGCACCCGGCACGGCTGCACTACGAGTTCGGGGCGCAGACCGACGGCACCCTGGTCTACGCCAAGGCCCGGATCCTGTTCGACGGTGGTGCGTATGCGTCGTCGACCGGTGCCGTGGTGGGCAACGGCGGCACCCTGGGGCTGGGCCCGTACCGGGTGCCCAACGTGGCAGTCGACTGCTACGGCGTGTACACCAACAACCCGCCGTGTGGGGCCATGCGGGGATTCGGCTGCGTGCAGGCGGCGTTCGCCCACGAGGCACTGATGGACTGCCTGGCGCAGCGCCTGAGCATGGACCCGGTCGCGCTGCGTCAGCTCAACGGGATGCGGGAGGGTGACGAGAACATCACCGGTCAGGTCATCGACTCCGCCGCCCCGGTCTCCGAGCTGCTGCAGCTGGTGCGGGACATGCCGATGCCAGCGCAACGGGGGGCCGACGTGGACCTGCGTTCGATGCCTGGCGGGGTGTCCAACACCACGCACGGTGAGGGCGTCGTCCGCGGCGTCGGGTACGCGGTGACCTACAAGAACGTCGGGTTCTCCGAGGGTTTCGACGACTACTCCACCGCCCGCGTCCGCCTGGAGGTGACCGCAGGTGACGCGGTGGCGACGGTGCACACCGCCGCCGCCGAAGTCGGCCAGGGCCTGATCACCGTCGAACAGCAGATCTGCCGCACCGAGCTCGGGGTCGAGCAGGTGACGGTGCACCCCAGCGACACCACCATCGGCTCAGGGGGGTCCACGTCGGCTTCGCGACAGACCTACGTGACCGGCGGCGCGGTGAAGGCCGCGTGCGAGGCGGTGCGCGCCCGGGTGCTGGGCCTCGCTGGGCAGACCCTCGGGCGGGACGCGGCGACGTTGCGGCTGGAGGGAGGCAAGATATCGGCGAGCAGCGGCGGCTCGGCGAGCGGCGGCGGCTCGGCGGACAGTGGCGAGGTGCTGCTGTCCCTGCACGAGCTGCTGGGCGAGGACGCGGTCGAGGAAACCGTGCGGTGGCGGCACCGGCCCACCCAACACATCGACCCGGACACCGGGCAGGGCACCGCGCACGTCCAGTACGCGTTCTCCGCCCACCGAGCCGTGGTCGACGTGGACACCGAGCTGGGCCTGGTCAAGGTGGTGGCCCTGGATACCGCGCAGGACGTCGGCAAGGCGATCAACCCCGACGCCGTCATCGGCCAGATCCAGGGCGGAAGCGCACAGGGTATGGGTCTGGCGTTGATGGAGGAGATCATCGTCACCGACGGCAAGATCAGGAACCCGTCGTTCACCGACTACCTGATCCCCACCATCCTCGACATGCCGCCGATGACGATCGCGGTACTGGAGTACGCCGACCCGCACTCGCCGTACGGCGTCCGCGGCGTGGGCGAGCCGCCCACCATCTCCTCCGGACCCGCAGTGGCCGCGGCGATCCGCGACGCGACCGGTCTGGCGCTGCGCCGGGTACCGGTGCGCCCCGAGCACCTCACCGGGACCTAGACCCGACCAACGACCCCCGTCCAGCCCACCACAGGAGTGCCCGCATGCCGCTGATGTTCCTCAATGGCACCGCCATGTCCGGCGGTGCCGATCACCACCTCGTCGGTGACGGCCCGCTGGTCGCGCGCACGAGGACCGCACCGCGCTACCGCTTCCACTCGGTGGACGACCGCTACCCCGCACTGGAGGACGTCGGAGCAGGGGGAAGCCGGGTGGAAGGCGAGGTGTACGACCTCAGCTACGAACAGCTCCGTGAGGTGCTGCTGCCCGGCGAGCCCCCCGGTCTCGAGCTCGGTGTCATCGAGCTGGCCAACGGCACCGGCGCCCTGGCGATGATCCTGCGCCGGCTGTGCCCGCAGCTGCCCCCGCTCACCGATATCTCCGCGGTGGGCAGCTGGCCGGCGCATCGGCAGCAACCGTGAGTGACCTGGTCATTCGAGCACAGCGGGCCATTGTGGACGGCGCCGAGCGGGCCTGCGCGGTTGTGGTGGGCGACGGCCGGGTCCAGGCGGTGTTGCCGGTGGACGCCGAGGTCGAGGCCGACCGGGTGGTGCGTCTGGCCGACGACGAGGTGCTGCTGCCCGGGTTGGTCGACACCCACGTCCACGTCAACGAACCCGGCCGCACCGAGTGGGAGGGATTCGCCTCGGCGACCAGGGCTGCGGCCGCGGGTGGGGTCACCACGATCCTCGACATGCCGCTGAACTCGCTGCCCCCGACCCTGGACGTCTCGGCGCTGCAGATCAAGCGCAAAGCCGCCCGGGGACAGTGCGTGGTCGACGTCGGCTTCTGGGGTGGTGCGGTGCCGGGCAACACCGGTGAGCTGCGGGGACTGCACGAGGCTGGGGTGTTCGGAACGAAATGTTTCCTGGCCGACAGCGGGGTTCCGGAGTTCCCGCCGCTGCTCGGCGCGCAGCTCGACGAGGCGCTGGCCGAGGTCGCCTCCTTCGGTGGGCTGATGCTCGTGCACGCCGAGGACGCCGCGGTCCTGAGCTCGACGCCGCAGACCGGCGGGCGGCACTACGCCGACTTCCTGCGTTCGCGCCCCGGCACGGCCGAGACCACCGCCGTCGCCACGGTGATTCGGGCAGCGCGCGAGAGCGGTGCGCGGGTGCATGTGCTGCACCTGTCCTGCGCCGACGCGCTGCCGGCGCTGGCTGCGGCACGCGCGGAGGGGACGGCGCTCACCGTGGAGACCTGCCCGCACTACCTGACCCTGCGTGCGGAGGACGTTCCCGACGGTGCCACCCAGTTCAAGTGTTGCCCCCCGATCCGGGACGGCACCAACGCCGACGCGCTGTGGCGCGCGTTGGCCGCGGGCAGCATCGACATCATCGTCAGCGACCACTCACCGTGCGTCACCGAACTCAAGCACCTGGACACCGGGGACTTCGCCGCGGCATGGGGCGGGGTGTCCTCGCTGCAGCTGGGTCTGTCGCTGGTGTGGACGCAGGCGCGCAGCCGTGGGGTCGCGCTCGCCGAGGTGGTGGAGTGGATGGCCACCGGCCCGGCGCGCGTGGCGGGGCTGTGCGGCAAGGGTCGGATTGCCGCCGGCTACGACGCCGACTTCGCGGTGCTGGCGCCCGACGAGCGCTTCGTCGTCGACGCTGCGCGCCTGCACCACCGCAACCCGCTCACTCCCTATTCCGGACGTGAGCTGACCGGGGGCGTCCGCGGCACCTGGCTGCGTGGCGCGCCCGTTTCCGCCGCCGACAACGTTGCCCGCGGCAGGCTGCTGGTACGAGGAGAGGACCGACCATGACCGCGAACCACCCAGATTTCCAGGCCCTGCCCGACCTGGCGGTGCGCACCCTCGGGGGCAGTGTCGTCTACGCCAACGACGAGTCCTTCGCCGCCCGGGAGAACCTCATCGCGCCTGAGCCCCCGGAGTTCGACGAGTCCACCTTCGGGCACAAGGGCAAGGTCTACGACGGCTGGGAGACCAGGCGGCGCCGAGAGCTGGGTCACGACACCGCGATCGTGCGCCTCGGGGCTGCGGGCATCGTCCGCGGCGTCGTCGTCGACACCTCGTGGTTCGCGGGCAACTACCCGCCGGAGGTCTCCGTCGAGGCGACCTGTGTGGCCGGTCACCCGGCGGTGACGGAGCTGCTGGAGCACGCTCGGTGGGAGACCATTGTGGAGCGTGCGGCGGTCAAGGGTGACAGCCGCAACCCGTTTCCCGTGAGTTCGGGGCACCGCTGGACGCACGTGCGTCTCACGATCCACCCTGATGGTGGTGTCGCCCGGCTGCGCGTGCACGGCGAGGTGGTGCCCGACCCTCGGTTTCTCGACGCCGCGGGCACCGTGGACCTCGCCGCGACGGAGCACGGTGGGCTCATCGTCGGATGTTCGAATGCCTTCTACAGTTCCCCGGACAAGCTGCTCGCACCCGGGCCGACGAGGTCGATGGGGGAGGGGTGGGAAACGGCGCGGCGCCGGGACTCCGGGCACGAGTGGGTGACCGTGCGGCTCGCGGGCACCGGCATCCTCGTCCTGGCCGAGCTGGACACGTCCTACTTCCTGCACAACGCCCCCGGGTGGGCGGTGTTGCGCGGCTGCGACTCGCCCGGGACCAGCCCAGCCGCGGACACGCCCTGGTTCGAGGTGCTCGCCCGCACCCCACTGCAGCCGGACACCCGGCACCGCTTCGTCTTGAGTGGTACGCGGCAGGTCACCCACGTGCGGATGGACATCTTCCCCGACGGAGGAATGGCGCGATTGCGGCTGCTTGGCCGCCTGAGCACCGAGGGCAGGGAACACACCGGTCTGCGGTGGTTCAACGCGTTGCCCGCCGCCGCCGCTGCCCAGGCGCTCACCGAGGCCGGCGTGGACGCGGACGGCACGCACGCTCTGCTGGCTCGACGCCCGCTCGCCCAGCCCGGTGACCTGCCATCGGGCGCCCGCCGACTGCTGGCCGGCCCATGATCGCCACCGTGGCGCGCCTACCGCGCACCTGCAGGGGTGGCGTCCGAGCAACTGGAGGAACCCGATGACGCTGCGCTACGCGGTCAACCTGTCGATCCTGTTCACCGAGCTGCCCCTGTTGGCGCGCCCGGCCGCCGCCAAACGCGCCGGCTTCGACGCGGCCGAGTTCTGGTGGCCCTTCCCGGTGGCCGTTCCGAGCGACGCGGAGCTGGACTCGTTCGCCGACGCGGTGACCGACGCGGGGATTGCGCTGGTCGGGCTCAACTTCTTCGCCGGTGACATGCCGGGTGGCGACCGCGGATTGGTCTCCTGGCCCGCTCGCCGCCAGGAGTTCCACGACAACGTCGACGTCGTGATCGGCCTCGGCGAACGGTTGGGCTGCCCGGCGTTCAACGCGCTATACGGCAACCGGATCGAGGGCGTCGACCCCGCCGAGCAGGACGAGCTCGCGGTGACCCACCTCGCCGCTGCCGGCCGGGCCGCCGACCGGATCGGGGCCACCGTCCTGGTGGAACCGGTGAGCGGCGCGCCGCGTTACCCGCTGCGTCGTGCGGCGGACGCCGTGGCGATCATCGACCGGGTGCGGGCCGTGACGGGCGTCGGCAATCTCGGGTTGTTGTTCGACCTGTACCACCTCACCGTCAACGGCGACGACGTCCCCGCGGCGATCACCGACTTCGGCGACCGGGTAGCGCACGTGCAGATCGCGGACGCGCCAGGGCGTCACGAGCCAGGTACCGGATCGCTGGACCTCGCCGGTCACCTGGGGGCCCTCGCTGCCGCCGGCTACGACGGTTGGTTCGCCCTGGAGTACTCGCCATCGGGGGCGAGCGTCGACGCCTTCACCTGGATGTCGCCCGACCACGGCGCGCAGCGGTCCGCACCGCCGCGCCACCCCTGAACTGTCCCCTCATCGCAAGGAGCCCACCATGCCCACCATCGCATTCATCGGCCTCGGCATCATGGGTGGCCCGATGGCCGCCAACCTGGTGCGGGCCGGCTACGACGTCGTCGGGCACAACCGCTCCCGACCGCCCGTCGACGCCCTCGTCGAGCAGGGGGGCGCAGGCGCGGCCACCATCGCCGAGGCGGTGGCCGCGGCCGACGTCGTGCTGACGATGCTGCCGGACAGCCCCGACGTCGAGGCGGTGGCGCTGGGCGAGGACGGGATCTACGCCAACGCCCAACCGGGTGCGCTGCACATCGACTGCTCGTCCATCCGGCCCGACGTGGCCAGGCGGGTCGCCGCCGCCGGCACCGAGCGCGGTTACGGAGTGCTCGACGCCCCAGTATCGGGCGGCGAGGCCGGGGCCGTGCAGGCGAGCCTGTCCATCATGGTCGGTGGCGACGCCGCGGACGTCGCCCGGGCCCGTCCCATCCTCGAGTCAGTCGGCACGACGGTGGTGCACGTGGGCTCTTCCGGCGCGGGCCAGACGGTGAAGGCGGCGAACCAACTCATCGTGGCCGGCACGATCGAACTCGTTGCCGAGGCCATCGTCTTCCTCGAGGCCTCGTCGACACCGAGGCAGCGGTCAGCGTCCTCGCCGGCGGGTTGGCGGGCAACGCCATCCTCGAGCGGAAAGCCGCAGGCATGCTCGCCCGAGAGTTCCGGCCGGGTTTCCGGATCGAGTTGCACCACAAGGACATGGGCATCGTCACCTCCGCGGCCAGGGAGGCCGGTGTCGTCATCCCGCTCGGTGCCCACGTCGCCCAGCTCGTCGCCGCCCTGCACGCCCAGGGCCACGGTGACCTCGACCACAGCGCGCTGCTGCTGGGCGTCGAGCAACTCTCCGGGCGTTCCGGCGCCCCGACCGACAGCACTCAGACCGATAGCACCCCGACCGACAGCACCCAGAACACGGAGGCCTGAACCATGACCAGGATGCGGGCGATCGACGCGGCGGTCGCGATTCTGCGGCGGGAGGGGATCACGGACGTCTTCGGTTTGCCCGGGGCCGCCATCAACCCGTTCTACTCGGCGATGCGCCGCGACGGGGGGTTGCGGCACGTGCTGGCCCGCCACGTCGAGGGCGCCTCCCACATGGCGGAGGGTTACACCAGGGCGAGGGCCGGCAACATCGGGGTGTGCGTGGGCACGTCGGGTCCCGCGGGCACCGACATGATCACCGGGTTGTATTCGGTCTGGGCGGACTCCGTGCCCATCCTGTGCATCACCGGACAGGCGCCGGTGGCCAAGCTGCACAAGGAAGTCTTCCAGGCCGTCGACATCGCCTCGATCGCGGCGCCGGTGACCAAGATGGCGATGACGGTGCTGGAGGCGGCTCAGGTACCCGGTGCCTTTCAGCAGGCCTTTCACCTGATGCGCTCGGGCCGACCGGGCCCGGTGCTGCTCGATCTGCCCTTCGACGTGCAGTTGGCCGAGATCGACTTCGATTCCGACACCTATCAACCGCTGCCGGTGTACAAGCCGACGGCGACGCGTGCCCAGGCCGCGAAGGTGCTGGACATGATCGGGCGCGCGCAACGACCGCTCATCGTCGCCGGTGGCGGGATCATCAACGCCGACGCCGCCGACCAGCTGGTCGAGCTGGCCGAGCTGCTCGAGGTCCCGGTGATTCCCACGCTGATGGGCTGGGGGGCCATCCCCGATGACCACCGGTTGATGGCGGGCATGGTCGGACTCCAGACCGCGCACCGTTACGGCAACGCCACGATGCTGGCGTCGGATTTTGTCTTGGGCATCGGCAACCGTTGGGCGAACCGGCACACCGGTGGCCTGGACACCTATCGGGCGGGACGCACCTTCGTCCACATCGACATCGAACCCACCCAGATCGGGCGGATCTTCCCCCCGGACTACGGCGTGGTGTCCGACGCCAGGAGCGCGCTGGAGCTGCTGATCGAGCTCGCCAGGGAGCGGATACCGGAGGTCGGCGGCGCAGACCGCGAGCTGTGGGTCAAGGAATGCGCGCAACGCAAGGCCACCCTGCAGCGCCGCACCCATTTCGACGACGTGCCCGTCAAGCCGCAGCGGGTGTACGAGGAGATGAACTTCGCCTTCGGCCCGGACACCCGGTACGTGTCCACCATCGGGTTGTCGCAGATCGCCGGTGCCCAGTTCCTGCACGTGTACCGACCGCGGCACTGGATCAACGCGGGGCAGGCCGGACCCCTGGGTTGGACGCTGCCCGCTGCGCTCGGCGTCTGCGTCGCCGAACCCGACGCGACTGTCGTGGCGCTGTCGGGTGACTACGACTTCCAGTTCATGCTTGAGGAGCTGGCGGTGGGCGCGCAGTTCAACCTGCCCTATATCCATGTGGTGCTGAACAACTCCTACCTGGGCCTGATCCGCCAGTCCCAGCGCGGCTTCGACATGGACTTCTGCGTTCAACTGGCCTTCGACAACATCAATTCACCCGAGCTGCACGGCTACGGGGTGGACCACGTCAAGGTCGCCGAGGGTCTGGGCTGCAAGGCGGTGCGGGTGCGCGAACCCGACCAGTTGCAAGACGCGTTCGCCGAGGCGAAGAAGCTCCTCGCCCAACACCGGGTGCCCGTCGTCGTCGAGGTGATCCTGGAGCGGATCACCAACGTGTCCATGGGCACCGAGTTGGACGGCGTCACCGAGTTCGAGGAACTCGCCGAGCGCGGGGCGCACGCACCGAGCGCGATCGCTGTGCTCGACTGATCGGTGGGAGGGTGCCAGCGCCGCAGAGGTGGTGTCGCTCGACGTCGCGCTGCGGAGGTGGGTGGCGCTGGTGCGTGACGCGGTGGGAGTGGACCTGGCGTACAAGCCGGGGGTGGGCGCAGCGGGAGGCGTCGGCTTCGGCGCGCTCACCGTGCTGAGCGCTGCCCTGCGTCCGGGAATCGAGCTGGTCCTCGATTTGGTGGACTTCGCCGGTCAGCTGGCCGGCGCGGGGCCGCGGGGATGTGCGGACATGCGCCGTAGTCTGCCGCGCGTGGCGAAGCGAGCGATGGCGTGCGCCTGGTGCGGGCGTGAGGTGGTCGACACCCCGAGGGGTCGCCGGCGCCGCTACTGCGGGCAATCCTGTCGCCAGCGTGCCTACGAGCAGCGCCAGGCACTCGCGGGCACGGCGCTGCCGCCCGACGCCGTTGTGCTCACCGCCGAGGAAGCCGACGCGTTCGCCGACCGGGCCTTCGCGTTGCGCTGCGCGGTGGAAGACGTGTCCACCGCGGTCTCCGACGGTGCGAGCCCCGCTGAGCTGTCGGGGCTGTGCGCGCAGCTGCTCGCCCTCGCGCGGGCGGCCGAGCGGCTGCGCTGAGGTTGCTCTGCGAGACTCCCGGCATGGCACAGGTGCGTTCCGGTTCGCTCACCGTCCGCGGGTTACGCTCGCCCATGCTCAGCGCGGGGGAGCGCTCGGCAAGCACGGCCGCGGTGATGGTGCACGGCAACCCGGGTTCCTCTTACGACTGGCACGGCATGGTGGCTTCCGTGGGGGAGCACACCCGCGCACTGGCCTTCGACCTGCCCGGGTTCGGCCGAGCCGACAAGCCCCGCGACTTCGCCCACACCGTCACCGGCTACGCCGAGCACCTTGGGGCCGCCATGGACGAGCTGGGGGTGGCGCGGGCGCACCTGGTGCTGCACGACTTCGGTGGACCGTGGGGTCTGGCGTGGGCGGCCACGCACCCGGACCGAGTGGCCAGTGTGGTGCTGGTGAACACCGGCGTGCTCGTCGACTACCGCTGGCACTGGCTGGCCCGGCTGTGGCAGACCCCGCGGCTGGGGGAGGCCGTCATGAGGGCGGGGGCTCCCCCGTGGATGTTCCGCGCCCTGCTCGACCACGGCTACGCCACCCGACCGCGGCCACCCAGGCTGCCCCGGCCGTTCCTCGACCACCTGGCGCACGACTTCGACGCCGACACCCGGCACGCTGTGCTGCGGCTGTACCGGGCGTCGGCCCACGGCGACGGCCAGGCCCCGGCGCTGACCGTGGCACTGCGGCATATCGACTGCCCGGCGCTGGTGGTGTGGGGTGCGCGCGATCACTATATCGGGGTGGAGCAGGCAATGCGGCAGCGGGCGGCGTTCCCCGACGCCCGGGTGGTGGTGCTGCCCGGCAGCGGACACTGGCCGATGATCGACGACGCAGCGACCGTCGAGCAGCTCGTGAGCGAGTTCCTGGCCGCGCAGTCTGGCGGTGAACCAGCTGCGGCGGTGCTCAGTTGAGCTTGCGGGTGCCTGCGGGTAGCCCACCACCGGAGTAGACCTCCTCGGCGAGTGACGCCAGAGCGGTCAGGGCGACGTTCTGGCTCCAGGGCCCGTAGGACACCCGGGCCACGCCGAGGCGCTGCAAAGTGTCCAGCCGCAGCGACCCGGGGACCCCGATCACGTTCAACCGCTGGGGACCGAGGGCCTCGACCAGCGCGGTAACGGTTGGTTCGTCGAGCTTGCCTGGCGCGAAGAAGGTGGATGCCCCGGCGTCGAGGTAGGCTCGGCCTCGTTCGATCGCGTCGGCCAGGACCACCCGCGGGTCCTTCTCACCGGCCTTGAGGAAGGCGTCGGTGCGGGCGTTCAGCACGAACGGCACCCCGGCCCGCTCGCCGGCCGCCACCGCCGCCTGCACCGCTATCACCGCATCGGGCAGTGGCCTGAGCTGGTCCTCCAGGTTCGCGCCGACGATCCCCACGTCGATGGCCCGGCTCACGGTCTCACCGGCGTCGCCGTAGCCGGCCTCGAGGTCCGCCGTGACCGGTAGATCCACCGCAGCAGCGATCCTGCCCACCGCGGTGATCATGAGATCACGCGGGATCTGCTCACCGTCGGGATAGCCGTGCGCCGCGGCGACGGAATGGCTGGCGGTGGCCAGGGCCTTCGTTCCCGGGATGTCAGCGACAACGCGCGCGGTGATGACGTCCCACACGTTGACCAGGAGCAGGAGCTCGGGTGCGGTGTGCAGACGGCGGAGCTCAGCGGCCTTCTCGGCGGTGGTCACCGGTTCAACCTATCGGGCCGCACGCTGTCGGGCCGCACGAAGTTGCTTGCGAAGGCGGGCCTCACATCTCCGCCTTTACGTCACAGTGACGTTTAGTGCTGGGCCGGGGGGCGCCAATGGACTGCGAAGGACGGCCCGGGAGCCGCGATCGAACTAGCGGTCACCGCGACGCCGACGGAGACTCCAGGGTCGCACGCGTCCGTCCCACGACGACCCTGAGGTCTCCCTGGATGCGCCACCGCGGGAGGCCGGACAACCACCGGGGTCCGACGCAGCCCGCGGCGATGCCGATAATCTACATTATGTCATATCAACTGGATGGGGTGGATCACCGATCCGGGTGCGGAATCGCGCGCAGATCGAGCCCTTCGATCCCCGCGAAGTCTGCGGGATTGCAGGTGTAGAGCGGAATGTCTTCGGCGATCGCAGCCGCTGCGATCAATGCGTCGTAAACGCGTGCAGTGGGCTTGCGGCCCGCAGATCGCAGGGATGCCGCCACGCGGCCAAATGCACGCGCAGCTTCGCCGCCGAAGGGAACGGTCTCGAAGTCGGATTCGGCTTGTTGGAGATGCGCCTGCCGGGCTACCCGTTCCTTGGCGGTGCGGGCCACGTGCGGTCCAACCGAGAGCTCTGCGAGTGTCACCGCGCTGACGACTGAGTCCTGTGGCAGGTCGGACGGATCTTCCAGCCTGCCCAATAGGATGACGGTCGAGGTGTCGAGCATGCCGCGGCTGTTTGGTGTGGTCACAGCGTCGCGTTCAGCACCGAATCCAGATCCCTGCGTATCGCGTCAGGATCCACAGTTGGCAAGTGTCGACGTCGGGCTATGAGATCGGCCGGCGACGGGCTTCGACGCGTACGTGGACGCAGCTCTGCCACTTCGGTGCCGTCGCGGGTGACGACCAGAGCCTCGCCGCGCGCGACACGTTCCAGCACATCTCCCCCGTGGTTGCGCAGCTCGCGGACTGTCACGGTGTCCATGAACCCATAGTATCACCGGTGAGACACGAGCTGGACTGGCCGACCTCGAATACTTGCCGATCGAATATTGACGGTTACCGGTAACCGCTCGCCGGGGCGAGGTGACGCGGCCCATCGGCGACTCGGCGACCATTGCCCATCGATCTGTTCGACCGTGCTGCCGAGTCCTGTAGCCACTCTGGTAGCTGGGCTGGGTCCGAGGCGTACGCGTAGACCTCGCCGGCGCTGCCACCGGCCGCTACCACCACTTTGGCTTGGCCGCACAACAGGGGCGAAGCAACGTAGGGAGGTTGCTCAGACCTTCGTGGCCAGGAGGTCACCGAGGTGCTGGTCGATCTGCGGCAGGTAGGTCGGCGCCACGGCGAACAGCCCGAGGTGGCCAAGGACGTCGTCGACGACGCGCAGCTCGCTGCGGGATACCAGTTCCTGCTCGGCCTTGCAGTCGCGGACCGGGAAGAACATATCCTCGCTGATCGGCATGACAAAGGTCGTCGCCGTGATACGACCCAGCGCAGCCGCCAGATCTCCGCCGGTGTGCCGGGTGACGTCGCCGCGCTGCCACTTCCACGCCATGCACAACAGGTCGTTGGGGTCCATCGCAGTGAAGTACGGCTCGAGGAAGCCATCCAGGAAGGCTTCCTTCGTGTCGAACTCGAGCGCCCGCCACACCTCCTGCTTCCAGAACTCGGTGGAGAAGCCCATGATCGCCCAGATACCGGCATGCCGGGTGAGGCCAGCGACGACCTCGGCGTTGGACCTGTACTCGCCACCGCTCCAACCCGGGTCCGAGGTGATCGCCTCGTTGAGCGACTTGGTGTACAGAAAGTCGTGCGGCGTGTTCTGCGCAGTACCGGCGATCGGGGCGGCACGGCGCACCTTGTCGGGGAAGCGCACCGCCCACTCGTAGGTCTGCTGCGCCCCCATCGACCCACCCACGACCAGCTCCAGCGTGTCGATGCCGAAGTGCTCGCGCAGCAGCCGCTCCTGCGCGACGACGTCGTCACCGATGCGCACGTTGGGGAAGTTCGACATCGCGATCTCTGCGTTCGGCCCTGCCGCATTGTGTGGCGAGGTCGACAGGCCGTTGCCGATCTGGTTGATCGCGACGATGAAGTAGCGCTCGGGGTTCAGGGCGTGATCCGCTCCGATGTATGCGTCGCGGAAGATCTGGTGTGTACCCGAGTACCAGGTGGTGACCAGGATGGCGTTGTCCTTCGCGTCGTTCAGTTCGCCGAAGGTGGCCACGGCGAGCTGGCAGTCCGGGATGGAACCGCCCTCCTCCAGATCCAGCGTTCCGATGCTGATCAGGTCGTACTCACCGTGCAACTCGTGGCTGTAGAACGGGTTCTCGATCACAATGCGCTCCGCCGGGTGTAGGTCGTGACTGACCAGCCGACCCTAATCGACGCGCGCCATCCCAGCAGCCCGAGCACAATCACGGTGGACGTGTCGAACATCGCCCGCCCGGGTGAAGGCCTCCTGCTCGAAGCGCGACTAGGTCAGCGGTTGGTGGGCCGCGCGGCACGCTCCTGCGGCGAGGCGTCCGATCAGCTCAGCAACCTGCTCCGGCGGCCACTGCGGCTGCACCAGGTGGCTCAGCGTCAACCGCACCACCGCGTCGAGCAGCTGGTGCAACTCGGTCGCGGGCAACCCCAGGTAGGCCCAGTTGGCGTCGCCGAACGCCGTGAGCGTCCACACCGCCCGCGCCAGCACCGGCTCGGGCCGCGTGGTCAACAGCGGCAGCAGGCCGTCGTCGCGACCGTGGCCCGCGCCCACCACCGCTGCGATCAGCTGGTTGTCGGCACCGTGTTCCAGCGCCACCCGGACCGCGGCGGTGATCCCGGCCACCATGTCCGCTCCGTGCGCCAGCAACTGCACGCCAACCAACTCCAGGAACCGGTCGGTCTCCCGCGCCACCAGTGCCTCGGCCAGACCGTCCTTGGTGCCCAGCTCGTTGTAGACGGTCTGCCTGCTGACCCCGACCAGGGCGGCGACCCTGCCCATGGTCACGTGGGACCAGCCATCGGTGGTCACGATGGTGGACGCCACGTCCAAGAGGCGATCACGCGTGCTGGCCGCGACGCCACCCCTGCGCGCGAGCTGTGCCTGCATGGGATCAACCTAGCCCGGCTCAGTCCCGCAGGAGCAGCTCCTGCAACGCACTGACCGCCCTCCGCCGGGGCCAACCCAGGCGCCGCTGCTCCCCCAGCGCCGCCTTCGCCGCGTTCAGGCCGGCCACGCCGTGCACCCCGCCGCCCGGGTGCGCTGCCGCGCTGCCGAGGTACAACCCCGCCACCGGGGTCTCCGCCCGACCCAGCCCGGGCACCGGGCGGAACACCAGCTGCTGGTACAGCTGCGCGGTACCCCCGTTGACCGCGCCGTGGCCGAGGTTGTCGTCGGTGCCCTCGAGGTCGCTGGGGCGCTGCACGCTGCGGGCCACCACGTGGTCGAGGACACCGGGAGCATGCGCCTGCAGCACCTCGTCCACCCGGTCGGCGAGGACGTCAGCCGACGCGTCGTCGGTGATCCCCCGCGGCAGGTGGGTGTACGCCCATGCGCTCTCGGTGCCCTCGGGTGATCGGGTGGGATCGGCGGTGGTCATCTGCCCGAAGAGCATGAACGGCTTCTGCGGGAGCGTGCGGGTCTGCAGGTCGGCCATCCAGCGCACCAGGCCGTCGCTGTCGGCGCCGAGGTGCACCGTGCCCGCTCCCCTGACCCCGCGGGCCGTCCACGGGATCGGGGAGTCCAGCGCGTAGTTCACCTTGACCACCGGTGTGTCCCACTGAAAATTCTCCAGGTCACGGTGCAGCCGCTGCGGCACGGCATCCGCGGGCAGCAGCCGGCGGTAGAGGCTCACCGCCGAGACGTCGGCCACGACCGCGCGCCGCACCGCCACCCGCTCCCCCGTGGCCGTCCGGACAGCGACGGCCCGGCCACCGCGCACCTCGATGCCCTCCACCGGGACTCCGGTGCGCACCTGGGCGCCGGCGGACTGGGCCCGCCGGCACATGGCCTGCGTGAGCTGGCCGGCGCCACCCACCGGGACCGGGTAGCCCACGTCCTGGGCGAGCATGGCCAGCAGGTACCCGAAGGCCCCGCTGACCGGGGCGTCGACGGGTGCGTCGCCGTGCATCGCGTTGCCCTCGATCAGCAGCCTCGCCGGCTCGCCGGCAAACAGCTCCTCGCCCATCCTGCGGGCGGGCAGCGCCAGGAAACGGGCGAGCCGCAGCGCACCAGCGGCGCCTAGCGCGCCGAGCAGGCCGAGGGGTCCGCGCACCGGGGGAAACGGCTGGAACAACGTCCGCAGCAGTGGCTGCTTGATCCGCTGCCACTCGGCGAACAGGTCCAGCCAGGCCTGTCCGTCCCGGCTACCGAGCGCTGTCGCCGTGTCACCGACCTCTCGGTGCAGCACCGCGCCGTCGGGATCGTGGGGACCGGCCGGGTGGGCGATCACTGTCGGTGCGTGCGACCAGCGCAGCCCGTGGCGATCCAGCTCCATCGCCGTCAGGGCGGGTGACACCACCGAGAGTGGATAGAACGCGCTGAACAGGTCGCTGGTGTAACCGGGGAACAGCTCCGCCGAGGCCACCGCCCCACCCACGGTGTCGGCCGCCTCCAACACCAGCACCTCCCATCCGGCGTCGGCCAAGGCAGCGGCGGTCACCAGCCCGTTGTGGCCGGCACCGATGACCACGGCGTCGACGGTGGTGCTTTCGAACCGGCCGGCGCGGCGGGTGGGCTCCGCCTCCGGACCGTCCTGCGGTGCGTCGCTCACGCCAGACCCTCCCTCGCTCCCACGGACCGCACAGGCGGTTGCCCCTTGCTCAGCACGTCGACGAGGACGTCATCGTCGGCCCAGCCGCCGAGGTGGGCCAGCCCGGGGGTGGACCGTATGGCGGCGTGCACCGCGTTCCCGCTCTGCGGGTAGTCGCTCACCGGGTGGCGCCAGTGCACCGCCAGCAGCGTGCCGTGCGGGGTGAGCGCCCGCACCGCCGAGCTCAGCGCCACGGACAGGTCCGGCCCGTCCAGGTAGTAGCCCACCTCGCTGAGCACCACCAGGTCGAAGGTGCGCGCCGGCCACTGTTGCCCCAGACCCCACCGGGTGAGTTCCACGTTCGCCGGCACCCGAAGCGCGGCCTGGTCGAGCGCAGCCTGCGCCACGTCGGTGGCGAGCACGGTCGCGCACCGCTGCGCCAGCAGGCTGCTCAGCACGCCGACCGAGCACCCCGGTTCGAAGGCGGCGGTGTAGCGCGGCTGCGGCAGCGCGGCGAGGGTGAGGGCGTACTTGCGCTGCTCGTACCAGCGGTGGGTGAAGCCCCACGGGTCGTCGCCGCCGGCGTAGAACTCGTCGAAGTAACTGGCTGGCAGGCTCACGTGAACACCACCTCATAGGGACGCACGAGGCGGGCCACCATATGCGGTGCCAGCACGGCGGCGTCGGCGGGGTGCGCCGACAATGGCCGTACCTGGGTGACGAACCGGTCGACGGCGGCCAGCTTCGCGCGGTGCACGCCCGCGGGCAGCTCCACGGTGGCGGCGCGGCCCCAGGGAACCCGGTGGTCGTCCGGGTGCGCCCAGTGCCACGTCCATACCGGGTGCTCCAGCAGGCGCACGCCGGCGGCGGTGCACGCGGCCGCGGTGGCCCGGCCGGTGGCGTCGTGGTCGGGGTGGCCGTCACCGCTCCAGGTGGTCAACGCCCAGGTCGCGCCCGGCGCCGCCGATGGCTCACGGAGTACGGGCTCGAGCGCGGCGGCGAGCGCCTGCTCGTGCTCGATTACCGCACCGTCGGGCAGGCGCAACCGCACCGGCTCCCCCACCACCCCCAGCTCCGCCAGCGCCGCAGCCGACTCCCGCGGCCGCAACCGAGTCAGCTGGGTGGCGCTCAGCGTCGGCGAACCGGGGTGGGAAGCGCCACCGTCGGTCACCGCCACCACCTGTACGTCCACCCCGGACGCGACCGCCACCGCCATCAGCCCACCGACGCCGAGCACCTCGTCGTCGGGGTGCGGGGCCACCACCACCAGCCGCGCGCAGCCGTGCAGCGAGAACGGGGGGAAGGTTCGGCCCCACGCCCTCCAGCGCTCCTCCGGGGTGCCCGGGCCCGCGATCACCACGACGCATCCACCGCGACCGCGCCACCCAACTCCTGCAGATCACGCTCGGCGTGGCTCTGGCGCAGATACACCGTGAGGTCGGCGACCCGGGCCGCGTGCTCGGCGTCGCCGCACAGCGGACCGGCTCCGAGTGCTCGACCCACCCGATCGAGGGTGAGCGTGGCTGCCGACTCCACCACCGCGCGCACCGTCAGCGCCCGGACGCGGCCACCGCCGGCATCGTCGCGCGGGTCGGCGTCCACCTCGGCTGCGGCCGACTCCCACGCCCACTGTGCTCCGGTCAGCGCCGCAGCGACCGCACCGAGGTGCGCCACCTGATGCGGATCGGCTCCACCCCGGGCGACCCGCGTCCGCAGCGCGTCGGCCACCCCGCACGCGGCGCCGTACCAGGTGGCCGCGACCCCGATCGCACCGTGGAAGAACCCCGGGCGGTCGAGGTAGCCGTCAACCGGGCCGACCGGCGCGGCGGTGACGTCGTCGAACGCCACCGAACCGGAATCGCTGCGCGCCATGCCCACCGCGGGCCAGGTGTTCGGCACCGGCCGCACCCCGGGCTGACGCAGATCCACGGCGAACAGCGGCCGCGACTGCTCCATTCGCGCCGTGACCAGCGCGTGGGTGCTGCTGGAGGCCCCCGAGCACCACGGCTTCACCCCGGACAGGCGCCATTGTTCGCCGGCGCGCCCGGCCGTGAGTACCGGGGACGGTGGCTCGGCTGCCCATACCCCCCACAGCTCGCCGGGACCTGGAGCGGGGCACGCGAGTTCGGCGAGGATCGCCGTCGCGTCGCAGTGCGCCTCCGCGAGCCGACCGAGGACCACGTCACGCCGGCCAAGGGCGGCGAGACCGCGCCAGCGCACCGCGGTGGCACCGGAACCCGGCAGGGGCAGGGCCAGCTCACCGTGCTCCAGTGCCCGGTGCAGCGCGTCGACCGCGTTCACAGTGCCCCCGACAGCTCACGGAGGTGGGCGGCAAAGCCCGCTGGTGCGCGACCGTCGGTGCGGGCGGACGTGTGCACCACCACATCTGCTGTCCAGTCGACCACCAGCCCCGCGGCGACGGCGCGCTCGACCAGGTCGACGTCCTCGTGCGCGGGCAACGGTGCGAAGCCGCCCAGCAGCTCGTATCCCGGTGCACCGATGCCCAGATTCGCGCCGTGCACATGCCGGTGCCCGTCGGCGTCGGTGTAGGCGGCGGTGTAGCGCGTGCGCAGCTCGGCCAGGTGCCGGTGCCAATCGCGCACCCGGACCGTGCCGAGCACGACGTCGGCTCCGGCGCGCGCACGCAGCAGCTGGTCGGACAGCCAGGTGGGGGTGACCACGGTGTCGGCGTCGGTGGTGGCGTACCAGGTGCGCGCGGTGGCGCGGAGCGCGGCGAACCCCGCAGCCCGGGCCGCGCCCACGTTGCGGTCGTCCACCACGACCGGCACGACGTCGCCGCCGAGTGCGTCGGCGCTGGCGTCGGTGCACGCGTCGAGCACCACCACGAGGTGCACCGGCACAGCGACGCCGCCCGCGGCGACGCGCACGGCGGCCAGGCAGGACGGCAGCAACTCCTCCTCGTTGTGTGCGGGTATCACCACGACCACCCGGTCGATCGCGCGGGCACCCGTCGGGGGGTGGGTCACCGCGCCCTGCCCTCGGCCAGCAGCACCAGCCGGCGCAGGCATTCGGTGTTGCGCGGAGCGATCGCGAGCCAGCGCAGTGGACGGGGTGCGAACCGGCCGGGACCGTGCGTCGCGTCCTCGTCCATGGTGATGCGACAGCCCTGCACCGCGGGTTCGATCCGCACGGCCACCCGCGCTTCGCCGACCGGCCAACCCCGCGCCTGCAGCTCCAGTTCGCGGCCGGCCACGGCCCGCACCACCTCGGTGGTGTCGTCGACCAGCAGCGGCCACGCCCCGACAGAGTGGTGGATTCGGGTGCCCGCCGACGGCCAGCCGAGGTCGACGGCGCGGATGCGCGAGGCACCGACGACCCAGCCGGCGAACGACCAGCCGTCGGCCAGGACGTCCCAGACCTGGCTTGGGGTGGCGGTGGTCGATCTCTGCACCGAAAACACTCCGGGGCTCCTCCATCTCGACTCGGGGTTCACCAGTGACGCGGCTGCACCAACACCGCCGCGCCCTCATGATGTCGAGCCCGGTGCGCGACGGCAGAACGAACAGCGGGCGCACCGCGGTGCCCGTGACGACCGCTCGTCCGGCGGGGGGCTCACCGCTGGCGTACAACTCCGGCGGTGACCACCGACGCGGCTGCACTGCGCCTGGCGACCGTCCCGGCCGAGCACCCCTACCTCGACTCCGCGCTGCCGGTGACGGTCCACCGGGTCGCGGTGCCCGCCCCGACCGGCGTGCCGTGGGCGCCCAGCGTGCTCTTTGAGCCCACCGTGCTGGTCGCCCTGGCCGACCGGATCGACGTGGTGCACCTGCACTTCGGCTTCGACCATCTCAGCGCCGACGAGCTGCGCCACTGGACGGATTTGCTGACCACGCTCGATGTGCCCCTGGTGTTCACGGCGCACGACCTGCGCAACCCGCACCACGGCAACCCGCGCGAGCACCGTCGGCACCTGGACGTGCTGGTACCCGCCGCCGCGGAGGTGCTCACCCTGACACCCGGTGCGGCGAAGGAGATCGCGTCGCGATGGGGTCGACCCGCCACCGTCGTCGCCCACCCCGCCGTGCTCGAGCTCGTCCCCGGCCCGGCGCCCACTACCGCAGGGCTCGTCGGCTTGCACCTGAAGTCGTTGCGCCGCAACGTCGTCGAGCCTGGGCGGGTGGTCGCGGCCGCGCTGCGCGGGGCCCGGGCCGCGCATGGTGTGCTGCAGGTGGACGTGCACCCTGAGGTGCTGGCGCGCCCGGAGCTGGCCGCGGTGCACGCGCTCGCGGCGGTCGGGGACCTTCGGCTGCGGGTGCACGAGCGCTTCACCGACGACGAACTCGCGGCCTACCTGCAGTCGCTGCACGTCTCGGTGCTGGCCAACCGCTTCGGCAGCCACTCCGGGTGGTTGGAGGCCTGCCGGGACGCCGGGACGGCCGTGGTCGCGCCCAGCTGCGGGTACTACGCCGAGCAGTGGGCGGAGGTGGTCGGCTACCGCAACGACGAGCAGCACGGGCTGGACGAGCAGTCGCTGACCGCGGCCGTGTGCACCGCGCTCAGCACGCCCGCGCCCGCACCGGTGGACCCCGGTTACCGCGCCGGCCAACGCGCCCACGTGCGGCGCACCCACGACGAGGTGTACCGCCGCGCGCTGGCGGCCCGGAGGGCAACGGCGTGACGGTCCGCATCGGGCACCTGGTGGTCGGCGAACAACGACACGGCGTGGTCCGCTTCGCCGAGGGCGTCCTGTCCCGGCTGCCTGCGGGAGGGACGGTGGTGCGGGCGTGCACGGTGGCCGACCTGACGGCCGAGCCGGAATGGGCGGCGCCGCTTGCGGGTGCCGCACTGGTCCACCTGCACTACACCGACCGGTTGTTCGGCGCCCACTGTGTGGAGTCGGCCCGCACGTTCACCGACATCGCGGACCACCTGCGCCACCGCATCGGCACGCCCAGCTCGGTGACGTTGCACGACCTGCCGCAACCCGGCGACGGCGCCGCCCGGTACCGGCGGCGAGCCGCCTGCTACCGCAGCGTGGTCGGGGCCGCGTCGGGCGTGGTGGTGTGCAGCGAGCACGAGGCAGCGTTGCTGAACGGCCTGGGTGCCGCGCCGCGACCCCGTGCGGTGATCCCACTGCCCATCGACCACCCACCCGGCCCGGCGCCGCAGCGCCGCGGCGACGGGCAGGTCACGGTGCTGGGCTTCCTGCACCCGGGCAAGGGCCACGCCGGCGCACTGCAGGCGATGCGCGGCCTGCCGCCCGCGGTGGGCATGGTGGCGCTGGGTCGGTGCGCCGACGGTCACGGCCACCTCGAGCCGGAGCTCGCCGCCGCGGCCCGCGCGAGTGGCCGAACCTTGCAGATCACCGGGTTCGTCGACGGCGCCGAGCTACCGGGCCGGCTGCACCGCGCCGGTGTGCCCCTCGCACCGAACGAGGTCGTCTCCGCGTCGGCGTCTATCAGCACCTGGCTGACGGCCGGTCGACGTCCGCTCGTCCCCTCGGGGAGCTACACGCGCGAGGTGGAGCACCGGTGCCCGGGAGCGTTGTGGACCTACCGGCCCGGTGAGCTGCCGCACGCGCTGGCCCGGGCCCTCGCCGAGCCCGGGCTCACCTGGCTTGACCCCGCGGTGAGGCTGGGCCCGAGCACCCCTGCGGTGTCGGTGGCGTACGCGCGCGCCCTGGCCCGATTCGCGGGCGGATGAGAACGGCCCGGCAGTTGCCGGACGGCCGTTGGGTGGTCCCCGACAACCGGTGGGACCTGCTCGACGGTCGATCACCCCGCCCAGCGCCGCACGTCAGCGTGATCGTGCCGTACTTTCAGGCGCAGACCAGGCTCGACCTGGTGCTCACCGCGCTCGCGCTGCAGACCCACCCCGCGAGCCGGCTGGAGGTGGTGGTCGCCGACGACGGCTCCGCCACTGCGCCGCGGATCCCCCCGGCGGCGGCCGGACTCGACGTGCGGGTGGTGCGCCAGCCCGACCGCGGGTTCCGGGCCGGCGCCGCCCGCAACCTGGGCGCGCGACACAGCTCGGGCGAGGTGCTGTGCTTCCTCGACGGGGACACCGTTCCGGAACCGGATTATGTCGAGCGAATGGCCCGGTTACCGGCCCTGTTGCCCGACGCGCTGGTCACCGGCCGGCGGCGGCACGCCGACCTGCGGGGGTGGACCCCTGCCCGGCTCACGACCTGGCTTCTGGGCACCGGGCAGGCGCCGGCTGAGTTGGGCGAGCCGCAGTGGCTCGTCGAACTCAGCGCCGGCGGCTTGCTGGACGCCGACGACGGTTCCTACCGCGCGGTGATCAGCGCGGTGATGGCCTGCTCGGCCGAGCTGTTCACCGAGGTGGGTGGGTTTGACGAGTCGTTCACCGGCTACGGCGGCGAGGACTGGGAGCTGGCCCACCGCATGCTCACCGCGGGGGCGGTGCTGGCCCATGAGCGCACCGCGACCGGGTGGCACGACGGACCGGACTGGGCCGGCCGCACGCGGAACACCGCCGACGCCCGCGCGCAGAAGCAGGCCGAGTCCCTGGCCCTCGCGCAGCGGGTGCCCGAACCGGGTGCCCGCACCGGGCACGGCTGGTTCCCGCTGCCGGATGTGGCCGTGCAGCTACGCGGCCGCGGTGCCGTGTCCGCCACCGTCTGCTCGCTGCTCGACTCCAGGGGCGTCGACCTCGGCGTGTGGGTCGACGGGGTGGACCTCGACGAGCTGGACCACGGACTGGCCGGTGACCCGCGCGTCCACCCGGGCGCGCCAGCTGTGCCCGTGCTGGCGAGCTGCCGCACGGTGGTGACGGTACCGGCCCCCTGCCTGCTCGGGCCGCACACGCTGAGCCGGGTCGTCGACCAGGTTCGCCCGGGCGGGGCTGGCGAACTCCGGCTGCACGTCGCGGGAGGCAGGCAGTTGCGGGTGTCCGCGAGCCGGGCGCTGCACCGGGCGGGGCGGTGGGCGGGGCTGTTCGGGGTGACCGATGACGAACTGGTGGCCGAGCTGTTCGGCGTCCGCGATTTGGGTCCCGCCGAAGCAGCGGCGTTGGGTGTGCACTGAGGACGGTTCGGCTCGTCGGGCGGGGCCGGTGGTGGCTCGTTAGCCTGCAGGTACTCGTCCGGCACAGCACGGCGGGCCTCACCCATCACGTCGGTGTTCGCCGACCCGACCCTGGAGCGCGCCCTGCTCGTCCACGAGGCCTTCACCCGGCCACACGTCCACACCCCGCACGCCCGTGCCGCGGCCGCCGGGCGTGGGTCTGCTCGACTGCGGATCGCCGTGATCGCCCCGTCGCGCTACCCGATCAGCCAACCCTTCGCCGGCGGACTCGAGGCACATACCTGGACGCTGGCCCACCACCTGACGGCGCGCGGTCATCGGGTGACCACCTTCGCGGCACCCGGCTCCGACCCTGCGCTCGGGCTGCGCGAGCTCGACCTGGACCTCAGCGGGTTCACTGGGTTCTCCCGGCGCGACGTGAGCATGACCCCTGAGCTCGTCATGGCTGAGCACCACGCCTACCTCGGGGTGCTGCTGCGGCTGGTGCACAGCCACGGCGGGGAGTTCGACGTGGTGCACAACAACTCGCTGCACCACCTTCCGGTCGCCATGGCTCCGGCGTTGTCCTGCCCGCTGGTCACCACGCTGCACACCCCGCCGTTCCCGCTGCTCGAGTCGGCGCTGCGCTCCGGCGCGGTCATCGCACCGCAGCGCGCGCCCACGTGCTGCGCGGTGAGCGCGCACACCGCCGCGGCGTGGCGCCCGGTGCTGGGGACGGTGCCCGTGGTGCGCAACGGGGTGGACACGAGTACCTGGGTGGCGGGACCCGGCGGTGGAGGTGCGGTGTGGACCGGGCGCATCGTGCCGGAGAAGGGACTCGACCATGCGATCGCGGCGGCGCGGGGTGCCGGCGTCCCGCTGCGCATCGCCGGTCCCGTCCTCGACGCCGGCTACTACGACGGCGTGGTGCGACCACTACTCGGCATGGACGTCGAGCACGTCGGCCACCTCACCCACCCCGAGCTGGTGGAGCTCGTCGGCAGCGCCGACGTCGCCATTGCCTCACCACGCTGGGACGAGCCGTATGGGCTGGTCGTGGCCGAGGCGTTGGCCTGCGGTACACCCGTTGCCGCCTACGCGCGCGGCGGGGTTCCCGAGGTGCTCACACCGCTGTGCGGGCGACTGGCCGAGTCCGGTGACGTCGCCGCGCTCGGCGCGGCGGTGGCCGCCGCAGCGCGGCTGAGCCGGTCCGCCGCCCGCGCCCGCGCCGTGTCGTACTGCTCAGTGGGACGCATGATCGACGACTACGAGGGGCTCTACACGGGTGCGCTCGCGAGGTCGGCGGCGTGATCGGCTGGTACGTGCACCACCACGGCAGTGGGCACGCCCACCGGGCCGGCGCGGTGGCTCAGGCCCTGCACCACCTCGCCCCTGAGGTGGTGGTCACCGGGCTGTCGTCGGCGCCCACCCCCGGAGGCTGGCCCGGGCGCTGGCTGCAACTACCCCGCGACGAGGACGGCAGCGGCGCCCCGGAGGGTGACCCGACCGCGGGCGGGGTGCTGCACTGGGCGCCCGCCGGTCACCCCGGGCTGCGGGAGCGGATGACCGCGATCGCTGCGTGGGTGCAGCGGAATACGCCGGAGCTGGTGGTGGTCGACGCGTCGGTGGAAGTGACGCTGCTGCTCCGGCTGCTCGGGGTGGCGGTGGTGGTGGTCGCCGCACCCGGTGAGCGACTGGACCGCCCGCATCGTGCGGCCTACGACGCCGCGCTGCACCTGCTGGCGCCGTGGCCAGGGTGGGTGCAGCCGGCGGGCTGGCCGCCGGAGTGGTTGGTGAAGACCACCGCGCTGGGCGCGCTGTCGCGCTATGACGGGCGGCCACCGAGCCCGGTGGTGCCCGGCACGGTCACCGTGTTGTGGGGTGTGGGCGGGCTGGCCGTGAACGCTGCCCGGCTGAGCGCAGCGGTAGCGGCCACTCCCCGGTGGCGGTGGACCGTCCTGGCTGACGTGCAGATGGCCGCCGAGCTGGGGGTCCAGGGAGCCCGGTGGGTGCCCGACCCGTGGCCGCAGCTCACCTCCGCGGAGGTGGTGGTGACCCACGCCGGGCAGAACGCGCTGGCCGAGGTGGCCGCAGCCCGGCGGCCCGCGATCGTGCTGCCGCAGCGGCGCCCCCACGCGGAGCAGCAGACCACCGGGGCTGCGCTCGCCGCCGCCGGGCTCGCCGCGGTGGAGCCGACGTGGCCGGGCGACGACCGGTGGCCGGTCCTGCTGGACGACGTGGCCGGTCGCGACGGCGGGAAGTGGCGAGCGTGGAGCGTCGGTGACGGCGCCGCCGTCGCCGCGCGGACCCTGCTCAGCCTCGTCGGGAAGGCGGCCGTATGCGCACCAGCGTGATCACCATCGTCGCCGGTCGGGGTGAGCACCTGCGCATGCAGCGGCGCGGGCTCGCGCGCGCGCGCCTGCACCGTCACGTGGTGGTGGTGATGGGCCCGGACGCCGCCGTCGCCGACGCGTTGGCGGCCACGCCGCTGTCGACCATCACCACGCAGGTCGACGTGCCCGGGGCGGGGCTCCCGCTGGCGGCGGCACGCAACGCGGGTGCGGAGCTGGCGCTGGCCGACGGAGCGGAGCTGCTGGTGTTCCTCGACGTCGACTGCATCCCGGTGCGGGAGCTCGTGGCGCGCTACGTCCGGGCAGCGCGCCTGGTGGGCGAGCCTGCCGTGCTGGCAGGCCCGGTGGCCTACCTGCCGCCGCCGTCTCCGCCGGGGTACCAGCTGAGTACCCTCGCCGAACTCGCCAAGGCGCATCCGGTTCGGCCGGTACCCCCCGACGGTGCCGTGGTCGCCGAGCCGCTGATGGAACTGTTCTGGTCGTTGTCCTTCGCGATGACCGCGTCGAGCTGGCTCGCGGTGGGCGGCTTCCACACCGGCTACGCCGGGTACGGGGCCGAGGACACCGACTTCGCGATGCTCGCCGCCGCGGCCGGAGCCGGGCTGCACTGGGTGGGCGGCGCCACCGCCTACCACCAGCACCACGGGCCGTCGGGTCCCACCACCGCCAATGCGCCCTCCATCGTGCGCAACGCCAAGCTGTTCCACCGCAGGCACGGGTGGTGGCCGATGAGGGGGTGGCTGCGGCAGCTGGCGGCGGACGGGGCCGTGGAGTTCGATCAGCAGACCGGGGTGCTGGAGCTGGTCGCAGGTCACTCCGCCTGCCTGCGCAGTGGCTGAGCGCGAGCGGCTCGCGGCGCCCGCCGACCCCGAGTTCGACGCGGTGCCCGTTGGCCTGTCGCCCATGCTGGCCGTGCGCGGTGATGCGCCCACCGGTGGCGAGTGGTCGTTCGAGGTGAAATGGGACGGGCACCGGGCCCTGGCCAGGGTGGTGGGCGGTCGGGTCACGCTCGGTAGCCGCGGTGGCCACGACGTCACCGTGTCGGTGCCCGGCATCAGTGCCCTTGGCGAGTCGCTGGCCGGCCACGACTGCCTGCTCGACGGCGAGCTGGTGGTGCTCGGAGTCGACGGGCGTCCCGACTTCGGCCTGCTCCAGCAGCGGATGGGCGCGCCACGCAGCCCCGGGCCGCGGGTCACCTACCTGATCTTCGACGTGCTCCACCTCGACGGCCGGTCCCGCCTGCACCTGCCGCACACCGCCCGGCGCGCGCTGCTGGAGTCCCTGGACCTCGCCGGCGAGGTGTGGGCGGTGCCCGGTCAGCTCACCGGTTCGGCCTCCGAGGTGCTGGCCGCGGTGGCCGCGCAGGGGCTGGAAGGGGTCATGGCCAAGCACGGGGGCAGCCCGTACACCCCGGGGCGGCGCAGCGACAGCTGGGTGAAGCTGGTGAACCTGCACACCGTCGATGCGGTGATCGGCGGGTGGCAGCCCGGTTCTGGACGGCGTGCGGGCACCGTCGGGTCGCTGTTGCTCGGCGTGCCGGACGGGGAGGGAGCCGGCCTGCGGTACGTCGGGCATGTCGGCACCGGGTTCACCGACCGGGCGCTGCGTGAACTCGCCGATCGGCTGCACTCGCTGCGGCGCACCCGCTCCCCCTTCAGCCCACCGGTGCCCGCCCCCCGCGCCCGCACCGCCCGCTGGGTCACGCCAGAGCTGGTCGGTGAGGTGCAGTTCGCCTCGTGGACCACCGACGGCCTGCTGCGGCAACCGCGGTGGCGGGGGTTGCGCGGTGGCTGAGGTGGTGCACGTCGCCGGCCGCGAGCTGCGGTTGAGCAACCTCGGCAAGGAGCTCTACCCCGGGTTCACCAAGGCCGAGGTCATCGCCCACTACGCCGAGCTGGCTCCGGTGCTGCTGCCGCGCGTGCAGGCGCGTCCGGTGACCCTGCGGCGCTGGCCCAACGGGGTGCACGGCGCGTCGTTCGTGCAGAAGCACTCCGCGCGCGATACCCCCAACTGGCTGCGCACCGAGCTGGTGGCCGGGCGCACCAGCGAGCCGGTCCGGCACGCCGTCCTCGACGAGACGGCCGCGCTGGTGTGGGCGGCGAACCTCGCCGCGCTGGAGCTGCACGTGCCGCAGTGGCGCTTCGCCGACGACGGCACGCCCCAGCCGCCGGACCTGCTGGTGCTCGACCTGGACCCGGGTCCGCCAGCCAACCTCATGGAGTGCTGCGCGCTGGCCCTACGGCTGCGTGAGCTGCTCGCCGCGGACGGCCTGGCGGCCTGGCCGAAGACCAGCGGCTCGGTGGGGCTGCAC